>JAEEGK010001486.1_pt1 | contig 58868 bp, 40 predicted proteins | sample 8958771 | NCBI WGS metagenome assembly JAEEGK01 (sample SAMN16246547, study PRJNA631951) | gut metagenome | biome: gut microbiome; feature: rumen; material: SC-attached | host: Bos | place: Iran: Karaj | collected 2018-10 | reverse complement strand
AAATATGAAGATGATTTTTGTGCAATATAGTTATGGAATATTTATTAGGTAATAATTTATTTAAATATTTATCATTAAAGAAATTTTATAATTTTACAGAAAAAGATATGTCAGAAGCTATTCATTTTTTATTAAGATTTATTATTTTTTCATAACTATGGAATTGTTTATATATATAAAAAACCAGAAAATATTTTATTTGAAAAAAATAATGATTATTCAACAATGAAATTAACTAGTTTTTTATCTCACCTAAATAATAAATGGAAATTTGAATCCAAAAAGTGATTTATGGTCAGTTGAAATTAAATTATATTTAATGATAAGGAAAATTTCCATTTGAATAAAATTAAAAAAATTCTATTATTGATATTATTACTAAAAAAGATTTAGATGATAAATATATTAAGAATTATAAATGTACACCTAAAGCAAAAGATTTAGTTTGTCAATTAATTATTAAAGATATTGATAATAGATTATGTGCAACTGAAGCTTTCAAACAACATTCTTGGTTTAAAAGATTTGAAGATGAAATTATTGAAGAATAATTAATTATTGATAAATATATAATGAAATGCTAAAAGAATATTTTCAAAAAAGAATTTATTTCAAAAAAAATATTTTTCTTTAAGGCAAAAATAGTAGAAGCTAAAGAAAAAATAAAATTATATTTTAATTTTTAATAAATGAGATATAAATAATATTGAAATATCAAAATTTAATGATGTAAAATTACCAATAAATGAATCAAAATTAAAGATTTCAAAAGAAGATTTAAATATTATTATGAATGGAATTGATTTTTATAAAGATGGCCAAGTTAATTTTACTGAATTTTTAGCTAATATGACTTTATCAAGTGAATTAAATAAAGAAGAAAAAGAATGGAGTGCATTTTAATGCTTTGTAGATAGTAATTTACCTGGTTATATTATCTTTGATTCTTTATTAATTGCTTCAAGCTTGTAAATTAGCTATTAATGAAGAAGAAATTAAGAAAACTTTTGAAAAAGAAAATTAAGAAAAAATTGATATTAATATTTTTAAAAAGTTAATTGATGATGAAAATCAATAATATCTTAGTTTTTATTTTTTATGATAATATTGTTATATATTGTAGAGTTTTTTATATTATATTTTTGGAATTTTATTGTTTGAAAAGGTTTTTTATAAAATTATATATATTTTAAATTTTTAATTTAAATACAAAATTAAAATATATTATTGAAAATAAAAGAAGTTTTATTTTTTTGAAGATTTACGATTATATTTTTGTGTTCCTAAAAATTTAGGTTTTTCAAAATATCTTCCATAAGGATTTGTACTATTATCAAATATTTTTTTATTATTATCTTTAATATTTCCTCTATGACTAAAACTATTATATTTTTGATTATTTTTTTTTGGAAAATATGCTTTTGCTTGAATATTATTTTTTAATCTTATTGGTATTTTAAATTCAGAATTGTCATTAATTATAGAATATTCTTCAATTATTTTTCCCACTTTTTCATAATATTCTTTTGGACAATTTGGATCAATTAATTTTTTAATAACATCTTTTCCTAATTTTTGATTAAGTAAATTTAATATTCCTGAATTATTCATTATTTTAATGATTAAATCATTTGAATTTACATTTTTATTATTATTATTTACTTCAGTTAGTAAATTTTTACTGTTTTTAAAATGTAATTTAACAGCACTTTTTAATCTTTTTTTATCATTTTCAATATTTTTTAATGCTTTTGAAAAATCACTTGCTCTAGTCACGCTTGTTTTAAATAAATCATTTTTAGGAGATTTCGAAATATGCTTTTTAATAATTGTATCATCATTATTTATTATATCAATATTATTATTTTTTATAATCTTTTCAGAAAAATTTTTTTTAAATAAATCTCTCTTATCTTCAAGTGATAAAGATAATACTTTATTTTCTGTTAATAATGCCTTAATTGCATAAATTGCTTGTTTAAAATCATCTGATAATTCTTTTAAAAAATTTATTGTTGGTGTTTTATGTTTAAAAAACTCTTCTATTGAGATTATTGAATTTAATATATTTGTTAAATTATCTAATGTATTTCTTCTTGATTCTAATTTCTTTATTAAATAATTCATTAACATTGGATTTTCATTTGAAATTGAGGTTTTTGTTTCAAGACTATATGAAATGTTATTCATTTGTTATAATAAAAGATATTTATTTAAAATTTTAAATTGTAAAAAAAATAAAAAAAAATTTATTTATTAATAATTATGCTATTAATCAAATATTGTTTAAGAATATAAAATGTTTTTAAATACTCTCATTATAATTTATATCTTCTTTAAAATTTTTTAAATTTGATGTAATTTTCTTTTTAAATATACTAAATGAAATTAATTTATTTTGTCCTTTCATCAATTGACAAATAAAATAAAAAATATCATTATTTTCATCTTCATTGAATTTCATATCATTTAATGCTTTAACAAAAATATCTTCATAAACAAATCTATCATTATTAATTAACAATCCTTTACTAAAACCAAAAAATTGAAATAACTTAGTATATAATTTTTCATCTAAAATTTTTTGTAAAAAATCAATCCATTGAGAAAAGAAAGATAATCTATCAATTAATTCACTACTAAGAGTATTAGTTTCGTAAAAAAATTGATTTCTAACATCAAGCCAACCTAAATTCCAAATTGAATATCCATCTTTACAAAAATTAGGAGCAGGAATATAAAAAATATTATTTGGTGTATATATCATTGTTAAACATCCATATCTTTCAAGACCATTCATCGAAAAACCTTTATCTTGATAATTATATATTTTTAAAGATTCTGTTAAAATATTATATGATATTGAAAGTATTTCTTCAAAATTTTCTAATTCATCATCTTCATTATTTTCATTATTAATTTCATTATTATTTTCATTATTATTATTATCAATGTTATTTTCATTATTTGAATTTTCATTTTCATCTTGTTGTTTATATTTAATATTTGTACTTAAAATTCCATTTTCTTTTTGTCCATCATAACATGATAAATCAATATAATTTTTGATTTTATTACTTAATTGAATTGAATTTGGATCAAAATTAACTTCATTAATTCCAGTATAAGTAATAAAAATTATACAATTATTATCTCTAACATAATTTTCTTTAACTAAAAAAAACATAAAATTTTCTTCATATTCACCTTTTTCATTTATAATTTGATTATTACTTCTAATAAATTGTCTTTGAACAGGAAAATAACTTAATTTATTAACAACAATAGTTAAAAAATCTTCACCTTTAGTAACAATATATAACATTTCACCATTTTTATCAGAAATACCTTCATAAATAACTTCATTTGAATTTTTATAAATAATAATTTCTGCACTTTGAATTGGTTCATATATTTCATCTTGAAATTTTTCATAATTAAAAACAGATATTTTCAAATTACAAATTTTCTCAGTAAACATTTCAATATTAATATTATTATAACCTTTTTCTAAATTAATAAATTTTCTAACAGTTTCATAATTATTTTTAGTAACTTCTAAAAGATATTTTCCAGGTGAAACCATATGTTCAAAAATACCATTTGATTTCTCATCAATTTTAATTTTAATTTCCTTATCATCAACATAATCATCATTTTCATCTTCTTTACAAGTTTTTAAAGTAACATTACATTTAGAAATATGATTCATATCATCTTTTCCTTCATTATCTTTAACATTCTCAAAAACATGTAATTCAAAAAATGAATTTTCTTGAGTATACAAACCAATATATTTTTTAATAATAAAATCACTAGAATAAACATTACTAAAACTTAAAGTCATCCATATTCCCATATATTGTCTACTTTCTAAAACTTCAATTAAATAAGAATCATAAGGTAAAGGACCAATATCAATAATACCATCATTATTAGTATATTTTGTTAATATTAATTTTCCTTTCATACTCTTTGCTAAATATTTATCTGTTATTATCTCTTGTCCAGGTCTATTAAATGATGATGCTGCTTGATAAATAAAATTATTTGATGAATTTGATACTGAATTTGGTCTTCTAAAAATATTAGTTGATGAATTTGATTTATGTGTTAATGTTGTAAATGGTCTTTTTATATTTGATTTTGATTTGTTTAAATTTGAAAAATTTGATTCAGGACGAAACATACTTTCTTTTTCTCTTAATCTTTTTTCTTTTATTAATTCTAATCTTTTTTTTGGATTTATATCATTTTGAATTTCTACCCATGCTTCTTCTGAAACTTGTAATATTTTTGAATTTTTTAAAAGATAAATATTAACTTGTAAATTTGATAAAAATGATTGTTTAATTATTTGATTTTTTTCATCTTCATTTACTTCATTTATATTTTGATTATTGTTATTTTCTTCTTTTTCATATAAAATTATTTTACCATAAAACATTGGAAGAAATGATACAATTTTATCAAGTACTTCATTTATTTTTGGCCATTTTCCTGTTTTTAATTTACTATGTATTAATGCAATTTCATCATTATTTTTTCTCTTTGTACAAATTTGAATTTCCATTGCTCCAATTTTAATTTCTTTACTATTATCATTTTCTTGATCTTTATTTGCTTCATCTTTTTTAAGACTTGGTAATTTGTATTCTTCATTTTTTAATTCAGTATCTATTGGTTTAAGTAATACATTTATAAATGGAAATCTTATTTGAATACATTTTTGTAATCTTAAAGCAAAATTTTTATATAATTCACTTGAATGAAATGTATGCATTGCATGTTCATGACAATTTGAACAAAATTCAATTGTTATTGAAAATTGATTTTCTTCTAAATATTTATATTCAATAAATTTTTGTAATTGCTTTTTTTTTGATGTTATTTCTTCATTTTTTGGTTGTCCTATATAACCTTGTTCATAAAAATAACCTAAACCAGAATCACCGTAATCATAATATTTTTTCCTGAGAAAAAGACCATTTGGAAACCATGCTTTTTTATGTATTTTTGGAAAGAAATAATTATCAAGGATACGACTTACATTATGTTCTTTTTTCCTTAATAATTGTCTATCAGATTCTTTTAAATATCCTATTGTTTTTCTTTTATCTTTACCAGAATATTTATCATCTATTTTAAACATTTTTAATTTTAAAAAAATTAAAATTTATGAAAAAAAATATAAAAAATAATATTTAATCTTATATTTTTATAATATTAATTTAAAAAAAATATCTTTTCCATATTTACTAAATTATATTTTTTACTTAAGATATATTTATTGGTTTTGTCTCATCTGAATTATTCTTTTTTCCAATTGGATTCATAATTTTATTTTCGTCTTCAAATAATGCATTATCCTCCTCATCTAAATTAACAGGATTATACATTTTATTTTCTCCACTGAAAATTTTAGTAAATAGTTCATTAATTCCATTAAAATCAAAATCACAAGTAACATCTTTATCCATTAAATAATAAATAAGAATAGCAAAAATAATAATTAAAGCAATAAAAATATACAATCCAAAATTACCAAAAAATCCACTATAAGGACAAGGTAAAACAATAGGATCATATTTAACACCATTAATACAAGTATCACCTGGAATTCTTCTATAACCTTTAGAAATTTTATAAGTTCCTTTACAATCAAGAGGAGGTTTATTAATAACAGTTTCATCAATTTTCCCATCACCAATTCTAGTACAAGGTGAACCAGGTTCACTTCTTTGATAACCCATATCACACATATAATCTAATTCAGTACAATCACAATTTAATTTTGTAATTTTTCTCTCAAATTTTTCAGTATTAACACATTTACTTTCTCTCTTTCTTCTAACAATTTGTATTTTATGTCCAAGTAAACATTCAACACCAGCACGACCATCACTTGGTGACCATATTTCATAATCACTTTCTGCACTTCCTGCTTTTTCAGGATATTTACATCTATCATATACACTACCAAAATTTAATCCTATTGAAATTCCTTTTTTAACACCACCTTTCATACTCTCACCATATATTATAAAATTATGTGATTGGGATGTTGGTTCTATTATTATATTTCTTATTAGGAATTTTTCATCTGATATTTTTTTCTCTTCCCATGATAATCCTTCATCCCAAGTATATAATATTGAATTTGATGGTTTTTCATCATCTGCTAATAAAATTAAACCACCTCCATCACCAATTTCATAAATATGACTTCCTTTTCTTATTTCAAACCATGTTAATCCACCATCACGAGATAAGAATGTTGCTACATCTTTACTAAGATAATGACCTACATTTCCATTTCCTATTATTAAACCTACTGCTGAATCTACACTATAAAATGGAGGATGATCTGATGATATACCAAATAAATTTAAATAACAATAATTACCACAATTATATTTTTTACCTTCACTATCACGTTCAGGTGCTTTTAATCTTTGCCAATCACCACCTCTATTAAAAGTAATTTCAGTTTTAATATAATCTTTATATGATAAATTACTTATATGATGACTACCTGTATTTTTTTTATTATCTTTTGTCATTGATTCTTTTTTCTTTTGTTGAACTTGTTGTATTTCTTTAGCAGCTAATTTCATATATTTTCCACTAATAACATTAGCAATATAAACACCTTCAACAGAATTTACTTTTTCAAAATCACATTGATTACCATCACTTCTAATATTATTTTTTAAAGATAAACTATATTTTAAACCTCTTGGTCCACTAGTATAAATATGTCCATAAGGTGATGATTCCCCAAAATGATTTATATGAAGAAAAACACTATGAAATGTAGAATCTAAAAAAGTATATGAATGTTCCAAAAATGATTTTTGATTAGTTTCAATAGGTTGTAAATCATAATCAAAATGAGTACTTTTACCAAGTAATAATTGTACTTCTTGTGCTTCTTGATCAACAACAGTAGCAACAAATAAATAATGATTAGTAACTAAAAATTTATTCCCTTTACTAGCAAGAACTTTAAAAGTCTTAAAAAAATCATCAGAATAAATTAAATCAACTTTATAATTCCAACCACTACTTTTTTGATCTCCAGTACCTCTTGGTTCATAAGTCATTAAAATTCTTTCTTTAGGAACACCTTTATTAATTTGACTTTGTTCAACTAAACCCCAACCAAATTGAACAACATATTTACCAATTTGATTCCAATTAACACCTAAATCTTTAGTATAGAAAACTTCTTGATAAATTTTACAAGGTTCTCCAACGAAATCATTACATAAAGTATAAGCAGAAGCTAAACCCCAATTTCTTTCTGTTGGATGGAATATAAATTCATTTATTTTTCTACCATGATTTAAAGCTTTTATTTTTAAACCACATTCTTCTCCAATCCAATTTATTCCTTGAGTACCAAGGAAAATTAATAAAGTTTTATCTGCTGGTGATTGAATAATTGAAGAAACTTTTCCAATTTCATTTTCATTTTCTTCTAATTCTTCTTTTCCTGTATTTGTGAAAATATCATTTAATTTTTTCCAATTCATTCCTCTATCTTCACTACGATATATACTATTTTTTTCAGTGAGGATTATTGCTATTGAATTGTCATTTCCACACCATATTAAATCACGTGGAGAACTGTCAAGTTCGAAACGACTAAATTCTATGTTACCTTCTGTATGAGTTAAAGGAAGGATTATTAGGATTATTAGGAAAAAGGATTTTGAGGAATTTTGTACCATTAATTAAAAATGTTAATTTTTTTTTTGGTTATTGTTTTTTTTTTTTAAATAAAAAATTATTTTTTTTTTTGTATTTTATTTAATTTATGAAAGAATGTTTGTAATATTTTTTTTTATCTTTTCTTTTTTTTATGATAGACTATTTTTTCTATTTTTGAATATATATCTAAAGAATTGTAATCAACACATAATTCAATCATTTCTGTTATTTTTTCTCTATCATTAAACCTTCTAATAGAGTTCATATTTTCATTTACAAATTTTTTAATATCTTTATATTTTTGATATATATCACCAAAATAATCTATTTCTAAAATAACATCTCTAAATAGAAACATTTCTTGTTTTATTTTTTCAATTTCTTTATTATTCCCAAATTCACTATCTTTTTTTAAAAAAATAATAGAACCATCATTATCAAATTTACAATAAACAAAATTAATCAATTTTCCAGTTTCACTATCATAAAAAGCAACATATCCTTCAATAAAATTATCATTTACAATTTTTCCTTTAATCAATTTATCACTTGATGAATAAAATAAAGCATTATTATCATTTTTTGTACCATCTTCATCAAAATTTCCATAATAAAGATAATAATTATCTTCAATTTTACTTAAATAACATCCTCTTCCATAATGATTATCTTTAACATTTCCAATAAAACAATCGAAATTAGCATTATCAAAATTATTATTATTTTCTTCTTCATCAATCCATAAATATATTCCGTGACTATTTTTATGATTATTTGACCAAAATCCATAATAACATTCTTCATGAATTATTTTATTTTTTATAGTTGGAGAATAAAAATAAATTCCATGTCTATTTCTTTGATCATTTTCAAAATAACCAAAATATAAATCTCCATTTTCAAATTTGTTAATTCCAAATCCTTCTCTTTCAAATTTTCCATTTAATATTCCTAAAAAAGAAAAATTTGGTTTTTTAATTTGAGCAATATAAGTATCTATTAACATATCACTTTCCCATTTTATTATTAGGATATTTTTATTTGAGTATTTTTTCTTTTTTTTTATTTCATTGTTTATTATATCTTTATCTAATTCAAGAATATTGTTTTCTTCACTTTTTATTTTTTTTGATTCCATTTTTTTTCCAAAATTAACAATTAATGAAATTGTTAATATATCAAAAAAAGATTAAACAAATAAATAAATATTTAATTATTAATAAATCTTTTTCATATATTAATACATAATTAAATAATAATTTATATAATTTTAATTTTCATATTAAATATTATTTGGGATTATTTCTTTTGGCTTTAAATTTTTATCTTTAGATACACATTCCCATAAATCATTTAAAGTATCATTATTCTTTTTTTGTTCTTCAGAAAACATTGTTAAATGTTTATTATATCTTTTCAATTTTTTAATTTTAAATTTTTCTAAATATTTCTCTAAATGAAATGAAGAATATTTAATAATTTGTTCAATATTATTTTTATTTTCATTAGTAATTTTTTTATTTTCATTAAGTTCTTTTATATCAGTTTCTTTACTTTTGAAAATGAAAATAAATTTAAGAGTAGAAAAACCAGATTCAATAGATTTTAATTCATTTTCAATATTTTCTAAATTCTGACATAATTTATCATAAGTATCAAATAAATTAAACAAAGATTCTAAAGTACCAACCATTGCTTCAAAATCTAAGATATCATCTTCAAGCCAAATATTAAGTTGATTATAAGGATTTTTTAAATTTTGTTTTAATTTCATAATTTTTTCACATAATTCAGTATTTTTTGGATTAAAAAAAACTAATTTATTTTCATCATTATCAGCATATTCCATTAAAGTATATTTTTCATAATTTTCAAAAACATGAATTAAAGTAATATAATTTTCTATTTCTTGTTCTTTTTTTTTCATTGTTAAATTAACAACTTCATGAAAATTTTCTAATTTTAACAAAGCTTTTTTAATAAAAGAATGAAATCTTAATAATCTAGTTTTTCCAGATTGAATATCATAATCAGGATCATATTCACTAAAAGCTCTTTTAAATCTTATTAATATTTCACCATATGATAAATCTTGTAAAGATGATAAAACTTTATTTGCTTCTACATTTGTCATTAAAAAAACTTTCATTTCTTCAGATTGAATAATAAATTTAAATTTTGCTGTTTTTTTACAAAAATCATTTATTACTCTTGTTCTCATTTCAATAACTGATTTTTCAAAATTACCAAATGTTTGTTTTTGTGGAATATTAGGAATGTAAATTCCAGGCCAACGTTCAACTAATTTTTCTCTTAATAAAAAAAAATCTGAAAATCTTCTATATATTGGTTCTGATAATAATTTACCTGATACTTTATATAATACATAGTTTTTTATTCCTTCTTTTACTATTGGATCTGATACTATTATCATTATCTAAAATTTTGAAAAATTGTTTATTTATTATATTTTTTGTTTATTTTTACCTCATCTTTTTTATTGTTTTTATTTGTTGATATTATTGATGATTCCATTAAAATTTTTATTTTTTTTTTTTTTATTTATAACATTTATTTATTTTAAAAAAAAATGAATGGTTTTAAAATGCTTTCAAATATGATAAAAAATAAAGATACAAAATTAGATGATGATTTAAAGAATAAGAAAATAAATTTGGGAATTGTGGATTCATATAGACAAAAAAAAGATGAAGATATAGTTATAGGAAATAAAACAAAAATAATAATTCAATCAATTGATAAAAAAAATGTAACTAAAGATAGTGAAATTGATAATGAACTTATGAATTTATGGAATATTTTAGGAGTAACATTTGAATTTAGGAAAAGATTTCAATTAAAATTAAATTATTTTAGTCAAGAATATCAAAAAATATTAATTGAATGTGAAAAAAAAAAAATGAAAAAAATATATGATTTAATATTAAAAATTACAAATGAATTAATTGACAAAGATAAATGTATTTCATATTTAAAAAGATTAAATGTTATAATTCAAAATGAAATTAATACAATTATTAAAAGTGATAAAAATATAAAAGAAGCTAAACAATATATAATTATTTTAAAAGAACATTTATTAAATATATATTATGAAATTAACGAACTTAGGAATTTAGTAACATTTGATTTAATAAATAATAAATTTGATTTATCAAAAATGATAAGTTCATATATACTTGAACCTCAATTTTTATTAAAATTAAATAATGATTTAAAAGTTATTAAAGAAGGAATTATTGGAAATATTTTTGGAATTAAAACACTATTTGATCCTTTATTAATGGAATTTTTTGATGATATTAATTATCATAAATCATATGAAGCATATTATACTTTATTTAATGAAATTATTTTTACAAATTATACTCCAAATAAAAGACATTTAAAAAAGTTATTAATTAAAAAATCAGACAGAACTAATATTGATGCAAGTAATATTGTATTAAATAATATAAAAAAAAATAATATTAGTGCTTCAAGAGAAGAAGCTGACACCCCTGAAACTATAGATAATAAACTTTATTTTTATACAAAAGATATTTCTGAATTAGAAAATGATTATAAGAATTATTATAAAACAATCCCAATAGAACAAAAAAATATTTTTAATATTAAAGAAGATATATATGATTATACAAATAAATTTTATCCAATGTTTATTTTAAAAAAAGAAAAAGGAAAATTGTGTTTGTTTTGCTCTATTAATTATTCATTAGATGATGATTATTCTTTAGAAATATCACATTTTTCAATAAACCAAAATAAAATGGATGAAATTAAAAATAATCTTAAGGATGTTATAAAATTTATAAATGATAATAAAATTATTCATAAATCAATATCAATTGATTTATATTATGAAAGAGAGGAAAATAAATTTATTCTTAATAAAAATATTAATAATATTATGAAAGAATTGAAATTTAAATGGGCAAAATTAGAAAATTTGGATGGAGGAATAAGATATCAAAAAATGAAATTAGAGAATCTTGATTTTAATCAAAATTCATTTGAAGGAATGAGCTCATTTAATTTATCATCAGGATTAATAATTTATCATGGATTAGATAAAATGGAATCAATTAAAAAAACAAATGATTTTGATTTTAACTTAAATACTTTTAATTTAGGATTTTTAGAAAAAATTAATATGAATTTAGATGAATACACTGAAAAAATTCTTACATTTTTTAAAAATTTCAAATATTTAAATAACTCAAATTTAAATGAAATTAATGAAATTTTAAAATCAAAAAATATTAATATTAAATTACCATTTAATCAATCTAATAAAATATTATTTGATATGTTTCATATTCATCCACAATTTACTTCTTTTTCATCTTTAGAGATAAATAAGAAAAAATATTATAGAATTCAATCAACAATTCAAATTTTAATTGAAAAAGAAACAAATCAGAAATTTTATATGATTTTAATGAAAGATGGTAATGGATTAATTATAGCAGAACCTAATAATAAATTTAATAAAATATTACAAAACAAAAATATCAATATTTATAATATATTTAATGAAGTGTATCAAAAAATTGAACCTTTAGATGAATTAATAGGTTCAATCTATTTTCCAGAAATAAACTATGAAATATTATCAAAAAGTAATATTATTGAAAATTCTTCAATTGAAAATATAATTCAAGTATATAATTTTTTTAAAGTATATCCAAATAATTTTGTAAATAATAATTATGTTATTAATTTATTACCAAGAGAAAATGATATAGTAATAAAGGAACATTTTTTCCTTGCTATAATTAATATAGATATTGCTAAAGAGTTTAATATTCCTTCAATTTTCAGTTGTATTATTTAAAATAATTATATAAATAAATGATATTATTCAATCCAAACTTCATATTATATTTTTTTTAAATAATAAGTTAATTTTATAATATAATAAGTTTTGATGAATAATGAAATATTTTTACAAAATTCAATTAAACCATTGATAAGAACAGAATCATTTAATTTAAAATATATTAAAGGAATTAATTTAAATAATTTATATCCTGAGAATGACTCATCATTTCAATATGAGGAAAATGATTTAAATGTTATTCTAAATGAAAGAGATAAAACTTTTGAAAAAGAATATAATGATTTATCATTTACTTTTAAAACCACAGTTGAATTTAAATATAAAAAAAAATATAGTTGTTATACTTTATTAATAAATAATTATAAAATATATATTTTAGATAATTTAAAAAATAAACCTGATGTAGATAAAACACAAATTAAATTAATTACAGATGATTCTATGAGTAATAGGGTTTTAAATACAGAAATTATACTCAAAAATCAATCACAAGAAAAAGATAATTATTTATATAATTTAAAAAATCCAGTATTATCATTAAATTTTAATTTAATAACTTGTAAGTTATTAATAAATGAAGATAAAAAAGTATTAACAATAATAACATTAGGAAAAAAATTAAATTATTTTTATTTCCGTTTTACAAATCAAGAAATTTTTTTATTTTATTCCTTTATCTTAAAAAGAATTATTTTAAACTCAGATGGTCATAAAAATAATTTAATGGGAATAACTTTAGTTTATAGAAATTTTTTTAAATTAAATGTAATATCAAACAAAGAATTTGAATCAAAAGCTAAAACAGGAGATTTATTATTATTTAAAACTGACCTTTGTTCATCTTCATTTCAAAGATTTTTTACAAGAGATAAATATGATCATATTGCATTAATTATTAAGAATGATAAATATATTCAAATTTATGATGCTACAAATAGTAATAAATGTAATTTAATGTATTGGGATATTTTTAAACATAATTCTTTTAATTTATGTTATAAATCAATTGTTTATAGAAGATTAATAATTGAAAAAGATAATCAATTTAAATTAAAAGATATACAAAATAAAATAGAGAAAATAATTTCAGATTTTATACAAGAAACTAAAAAAAAAGAATATTATATTTCTTATTCTTCTCTTTTTTGTTGTAAGAAAATAAAAGAATATGAAAAAATGGGTAAATGGGATAAAAGTAAAGGATTTTCATGTTCTTCATTAATAGCAGCTGCTTATAATCAATTAGGAATATTAAAATTAGATAAAAGTATTCATTCTTATTTACCAGGTGATTTTTCAGAAGAAAAAGACTTAAATTTAAATAAAGGATTTTATTTAAGTCATGAGGAAATAATTGATTTTACAACATAAAAATAATGTAAATTTTAATTTTTATATTTTATTATTTTAAATTAATTTTTTTATATTATTATTTATATAAATAAATTTAAAAAATTTTTTAATTATACTTCTTCTTCTTGTTTTAATGGTTTAAATTCACCATCTTTATTTTCATATAATCTATCATTATTATCAAAAAATATTGTAATAATTAATCCTGCAGATGTACCAATAAAAATTATAATTGGAAGTAAAATATTTTGCATATCCATTAATTGACCTGAAAATTTATGTATTCTCAAATCTTCTAAATTTAATACTGAAAAAAATATTCCAACAATTAATCCTAATATCATTCCTAAAGTCATTAATGGTATTATTTGTTTTTTATTATATATTATATATTTTTTTGATTGTGATTTATAGATACAGAAATATATTATGTTTGAAATATCAATACATGGTATTATTAAAGCAAATGTTACTCCAATACTAATTAGACTTAAAAATGGAACTCTTATTTTATAATTTAAACTAATGAAAAAATGAGTATGTACTAATATACTAAAAATTCCTGAAATTAATAAAATACAACCTAATATAATCATATAATAAAAATCAAATTTATCTAATTTTTCAACTTGAATAAAATCAACATTTTGTAATTTTGTAACATAATTTCTATATGATTTACTTATAATAAAAATTCCAATTATTAAGAAAAAGAAAGCAAAATATAATCCATAAATAGCATCTTTATAAATAAAATATAAAGTACATATATCTAATAAAGCAATCCAAAATGTCAAATTAATACAAATAATAATACTAAAAAAGTGAGTTAATAAAGAATAAATATTACAAACCATTTAAAAAAAAATAAATAAAAATAATATGAAAAAATAATTTAAAAAAATTAAAAGAATAAAACATTTTAATTAAATTCATTTTTCAAAGCATCATCAAATTCTTCATCTTCTCCATAAAAATCTTTTTCTAATTCATTTTCAATTTTTTTTTGATTATTATCATTTTTCTTATCATTATCTTGTATAATAGGTTTATAAGACATAAATTCATTAATAATATTATCTCTAATACCTTTTCTTCCAGCTAATAAAAATTTCAAATAATCAATATTAACTTTATCTCCAGTTAATAATAATTTATCATGACACAAAAATGCATTTACATCATTTGCATGAATTAAAATTCCATTTTGATATAAGAAATTCTTAAATAATTCTAAATCAAGAAATCTATTAAAAACTTTTCCATTAGTTGATAATTTCATCATACAATGAACTGGAAAGATAAATCTTTCGAAAGTAAATTTATGTTTTTTCATAAATTCTAATAAAATATTTTTAAACTCATCTTTATTATCTTTTACTTTTTCTTTAGCTCTTTCAAATTTATCTGAATAATTTAATTGTTTATTTGAAATTTGTGTTGATTTTATAACATCTTTTTTAGGTGGTGGATTTTTCATATAATCTTCAATTTCTTTTTTTAATTTTGAATAATCAATAATTTCTTCCATATCTTCATCAACATCTTTTGAATTTCCAGGTTTTACTTTTGTAAAAAGGCAGAAAATTTCAACATTACTTAAATCAATTTTAAATTCACTTTTTAATATATCAACTAAATGAACTAATCTAATTGCTTTATATTCAGTAATACTTTGAGAAACAGTTTTTAAGAAAATTTCATCAGGTGTTTTTTTCTTTGTTAATAATACTCTACATATTCTTGCAATAATATCTTTTACTTTATTTAAATATTCTTCATTTGTTATTTCAATTGCATCATCTTCTTCTTTTTCATTTCCCTCATTATCATCAATATTTTCATTTGGATCAACTGGAATTTCATCTAATATTTTTGTTAAGTTTGAATATTTTAAATCATTTAAATATATTCCTTCTTCTTGAATTACTTTCATTACATAAATTAAATATTCTAATGCATCATTTTTTAATTTTAATTGTAATTCTTCCATTATTTTTTTTAAAGAAGTAAATGAAATATAACCTTTATTATCTTCATCGAATATTTTTAAATATTCAATAAATTTTTCTTTTATTGGATACATTTTTACTGCTATTACTTTATTTAATTCTTGTCTTTGTTCAAGTGAATAGAAACTTATATTAGTAAATAAATTCAAAAATTTTGTTTTAAAGTCATCAGGATTTGAAGAATTTTTTGATATATAATTATTATATAATAATGTTTTAATACAAGAATGAATATCAATTTGATCTTTTTCTTGTCTTACTTTTAATATTTCAATTAATCCATTTGATATTGTTGAAATAAATTTTTTATAATTACTTTTATCTTTTATTAAATCTAAATTCTCTTTATTTAATATTCTTGATTCAATAATTGACATATCAATTTTATTAGCTTCTAAATTTTTTAATAAAACATAAATAAATTCAGTTAATTTATTATTAGACATATATTCATAATTTTTAACAGTAATTGGTCTTGTAATTATATTTGAAGAAGGAGAATTTTGTAATATTACTTGAGTTTCTGGTCTTTTGGCAGTTGCAATTTTTGTTTTTAATTCAATAACTTCTTTTTCTAATTTTTCTCTTTCTGTTTTTTCTTCTTGAAATCTACTTTGTAATAAAAGTAATTTTGCATTATTTTCTTTTTGAGGAAATGGTTGAATATCAGGATATGGATTTGAAGATATTATCATTCTTGAATTTTGTTGAAAAGTATTTGCTAAAAGATCTTCTTTATCTTTTTGAAATTGTTTTAATTCTTTTAATATTTTTTCATTTTTTGAATTTGAATCTTTATAAAATGCTAAATCTTTTCTTATTTTTTGTAATTTTGATTCAAATTTATTTTTAGTTGATAAATATTCATCTGTTGCTTGAATATTATCTCTTTTCATTATTAATCTTTCATTTATTTGATGTTGATATTTTAATTTTTGTTTTAGTTTATTTATCATATCTACTTTATTATCTTTTTGTCTTTTTAATTTTTCAATTTCATAATTTAAATCTTTTATTGCTTCCATCATTTTTTGATTATTTTCTTGAAAATTTATTAACATAAAATCTTGTTTTGATAAAGCATCTTTCATATTATTTACATCTTGAACATTTTCTTGTAAATTTTGATTTTGATAAATTGAATTTTTATACAAATTTTTTAAGTTTTCTATTTGCTTTGATAAAGATTGATTTTCAGAAATTAATTCAACTATTTTTATATTTTTCACATCTTTTTTAATTGTTTCTAAATCTTTTATAGTTCTTTCATTTTCTTTTTTTAAATCTTTATATTGTTTTTTTAAATTAATCACAAATTGCATTTCACTTATTTTAGAATATGGCATTGTAGAATCATTCATTATAGTTTCTAATATTTTATCTTTTTGAATAGCTTCATTTTCTAAATTACTAATTTCTTTCTTTCTATTATTATATTCTAATTGCATTTTACTTAATTGATTTTTAAGATTAAGATTTTCTTCAAGTAGTCTTTCTCTATCTATATTCATTGGCATTGCACTTTTAATTCTAGAATTTAAACTAGTTGTTTCAAATGAACGTTCTCTTTTATTATTTGTTTGAAATGGTAAATTATTTGTTAAATAATTTGGTATTATATTTCTATAATATTAATTTATTGGAATTATTACTTTTTAATTTTTGATAATTTATTTACTGCACTTACTGGACGAAAATTTGAGTTTAAAAAAGGATCATTTCTTCTCATATTTTTTTTAAAATAATTTAAAATATTAATTTAAATTAAATATATTATAATTATTTGAAATAAGATAAAAAAAATTTTTCATATAATAGGAAAAAAAATAAATTAAAAAAGAATTAATTAAAAAAAATATCATTTTATATCTGGAAAAAAAACAATAAAAAATGAACCCCATAACTAATCAAAACCAACTTGGAAAATCAATATTATTTATAAGTGAACTTCCAGACAACATATTAGACACAGAATTAGAAGAATTTTTTTCCGATTTCAAAGATAACATTTTAATGATTCAAATAGATAGAAATGCAAAAATATATGATCCATTCAATGCAAGAAAGCCAAAAGCAACAATAATATTTAAAGATCATGATAAAGCAAATGATGCAAGAAATTCTTTAAATATGAAAAGATTAAAAGGAAAAGCATTAAATATAATGTGGCATGAAAAAGATAATTCAATTAGATACAATAATACTGCTAATATTTTTATTAAGGGAATCCCGCCAGAAATAAAACCAAGAGAAGTTTTTGAATTATTTAATAAATTTGGTGAAATAATTTCTATTAAAGTATGTGAAGATGAAGATGGAAATTTATTAGGTTATGGTTATATTAATTATTATTCTATTGATTCTGCTGAAAATGCAATTAAAGAATTAAATAAAAAAAATATTTGGGGTAGTGTTTTGGAAGTTGAACATTTTCATAAAAAAAATGAAAGATTACAATCAAATTTAGGTAATAATTCTATTTATATTAAAAATATTCCTGATAGTATTAAAGATGAAAATGATATTAAAAATATATTTAAGAAATTTGGTGAAATTACTTGGTCTAAAATTCTTTCTGATAATAATGGAAGAAAATTTGCTATTATTGTTTTTAGTACTACTGAAAGTGCTTTAAAAGCAAAAGAAGAAATGAATGATAAAAAAATTGAAGGAAGTGATATTGGATTATATGTTGATTTACTTCAAAAAAAATCAGAAAGAAAAAGATTTTTAACTACTAAAATTGGAGATATAAATAATAAATTAAATCAAGAATTTAAAAATTGTAATTTATATATTAAAAATTTACCTTATGATTTAACAGATGAAAAATTAAAAGAAATTTTTGAAAAATATGGTGAAGTAAAATCAGTAAAAATATCAAAATTTTTATTAGTAACAAAAATAAAAGATAAATACAAAGAAATAGAACAATCAAGAGGTTTTGGTTATGTATGTTATACAAATCCAGAAAGTGCAACAAAAGCAATAGAAAGTTTAAATGAAAAAAATCTTCCAGGATACGAAAATGCAAAAAGACCAATAATAATATCATTATTTATGCCAAAATATGAAAGAAAACAATTTTTAAATAAATTACAATCAAATCCAATGAGTAGATTCCCTTTAATAATGGGAAATCCTTATAATCCTATGATGCCTCCTATGATGCCTTATAATAATGTAAATTATCAAAGACATGGAAGATATAATAATAATAAAAGACAACAACAAAATAAGAAACAACAAAATAATGTTAATACTAATACTAATACTAATGTTAATGTTAATGAAAATGAAAATGTAAATAATAATAATACTACTAATAATAATAAAGATGATCAACCTAATTTAAAATATTTAGATTCTCTTGAAAATATTGAAGCTCAAAAAGAGTATCTTGGAGAATTTTTATTTAAGAAAATTGAACAACATCCTATTGCTCATGAAAAGAACTTTACTATTGATATTATTGGAAGAATTACGGGGATGATTTTAGGTATCCAAGATATAAAAGAAATATATGAGATTACTGTAAATTATGAAAATCTCACTTCGAGAATTAATGAAGCTTTAGCTTTATTAGAATCGCAATAATAAAAAAGTACAATAGATAGAATATTACATAAATACTTTAAAAAAATTTCTAAAAAAAAACATATAAAAAAAAATAATTTTTTATCTCAATTTTAAAATTTTTTTCAATTATTATTACTTATTATCAATTAAACACTTACTAAAAAATAAGTAATAATTTTATTTTAAAATCATCTAAATTAAAATCAAAATTTATTCATTAAAATAATAAATAGAAGCATCTTGAGTATGTTTAAGATTAACTTCATGTCCAAATAATTCTCTAATATTTTCAAGATGATAATGAATCATAGCAGGTCTTTCAAGAGAGAATCCCCAAGCAATAACATTAACATTACTAGGTAATCCCATAGGCAAAAGCATTTCAGGTCTAAAAATACCAGAATTACCAATTTCAACCCATTTTTTACTAACAGGATGAAAAGCAAAAATTTCAACAGAAGGTTCCGTATAAGGATTATAAGCAGGTTTAAATCTTAATTTATCAATACCTAATCTTTTAAAATAATCTTCAATAGTACCTAATAAATGTCCTAAACCTAAATTATAATCAGCAATAAAACCTTCAATTTGATGGAATTCAGCAAGATGACTATTATCTAAAGTTTCATTTCTAAAAACACGATCAATACTAAAATATTTTTTAGGAACAAATTTCCCAGTTTTTTTATATTGTTCAGCAAGTTTATATAATACACGAGAACTAACTGCAGTAGTATGTGTTCTTAATATATTTTTCTCAGCTTCGTCATGATTCCAATTATATTGCCAACCAATTGAACCAAATCCTCCTTTTTCATGCATTTCTTTTACTCTTAAAAAGTATTCTGGATATTTTTTCTCAGTATTTGCACTTTTTGGATATTTTAAAAAAAATGTATCATGAGCATCACGTGATGGATGTTGTTGTGGTTGGAATAATGAATCAAAATTCCAAAATGAACTCTCTACAAAATTATTTGTTGGCATTTCTTCAAATCCTTGTTCTAAGAATATTTCTCTTATTTGACTACGTACTGATAATAATCTATGTAATGCACCATTTTGAACTTCTTTTCCTTTTGTGTTATAATTGTATTTTCCAAATTTTACTTTTTCCCATTTATCATTTGATAATAATTCTGTTGTAAGTTCTGTTTCAAATTTTACATTTCCTAAATCGAAATTTTTACCTTTTTTAACTTTGAAAAATTTAATTGTTTCAATTTGGGCAAATTTTAAATTTTTTATTAATTCTTTTGTTGTATTTGCATCATATTTTGAAGGATCATTATCTTCATTTACTTTCTTAACTAATTCTTGTATTTTATCTTCAGTTGGTAATTCTTCAATTTTTAATGTTAATGTATCAGATGATTTATCTTGAGTAATTGATTTTGATTTCATACACATTTTAAATCCTTGATTAAAATCTTTTTCACCTATTTTTTCTATTAAAGCTTTTTTTGTTTGAGGACCATTTGCTTTTAATTCTTTTAATATTTGAATTTCTGGAGAACCTTTTTCTAAACAATTTTTTCCACCTTGAGTTAATACAATTGACTTTGATTCCATTTTTTCTGATTCTACAATTTCTTTTATTTCTAATCCTTTTATTATTCCTACTATTGATTGATGATCCATTTTGTATTTTGTTGATAAGTCTAATGTTGTTACTTCACCTTTTTCTTTTACTTCTGCTATTATTTCATCTTTTAATTTATCTTGGTCTTTTGTATCCATTTAAATAAATAAAAATAGTTATTTTCTAAATATAAAAATAATTTTTTTTAAATCTTTATTTTTATTTTTTTAATGAATAAATTTTTGTTATTTTTATTTTTAATTTCTTATTTTTCAAAAGTTTTAGGAGAATATATTATATATCCATGTTCAAAGGAGAAAAGACAAGAATGTAAAATAAATTTTTTTCAAAATTAGTTTTTATTATAAATAATAATATTACAGTAAAGCATTTTAATGAAAAATGTAAATTTTGTCCTCAAGGAAGTGTACTTAATATTAATAATAAAACTAATACTTTAGAATGTTCAGTTTGTCCAATAAATACTTTTTCAACAGGAAATAATTTAATAAGATATAATGGTGAATATTATGAATTTAATAAGTTTTTAATGTCTGAAAATATTTTAAATAATACTTGTGAAACAAATAATAATTTAAAATGTTCAAAATGGGAAATATATAAAAATGGTTATTATTTAAAATCAGGAAATATAATAGACAAAAAAAATAATTTAGATATTAATGATACAATATCATCAAGATTAATTTTTTTAGCAAAATTACAAAAAGAAGGAAATATAAAAATAAAATTCCATTTTATAATGGAAGAAATCACACAAAATGCAGATTTAGAAATATATATAAATTATGGTTTAGTACTTAAAAAAATAATAACTAAAGATGATAAAATTGACAAATTAATACAAATAGAAACATATCCTTTAGATTATGGTGAAAATACAATATATATTAAATTTACTAAAAATATAAATTCAAAAATAGATATGTTAATAAATTCAATTATAATTAAAGGTGGAATTTCATCAAATAAATGTATTCCATGTGTTAATAGTTATTCTAATATTAATTCTTCAAATTGTATTTTTTGTAAAGAAGGAGAATATTTTGATAATTCTATTAAAAAATGTACAAAATGTCCAAAAAATAAAACAACAATTGAGAAAAACTCAATTGGAATTAATTCATGTATAACTGTAAATGAGAAATGTGAAATAAAAGATTATATAACTTATATTTCTCCAATTTGTAAAAACAATAAAAATAAAATTAATGTTATGAAATTAAATAAAAATTGTTATGATGATGAGAATATATTGAAAACAATAAATGAAAAAAATCTAATTTGTGAGGAATGTCCACTTGGTTTATATAAAGAATATATAAATTTAAATGATTGGACTTGTGTTCAATGTGATGAAGGATTATATTATGATCAAATAAGTAAAAGTTGTTTAAGATGTAATGAAGATTCAATTGTTAATAATGTAACTTATTATTATCCTCCTTTTGAAAATGATGAAATTGTACTTTCTGTTTTTATTATTAATGATAAAGGTGAATTTGAAATTAATTATTTGGAAAATTTAAATATTAGTTTATTAATTGATGATAAAAAAAAGGAATTTAATAAAAATGATAAATTAATTTTATTAAATGGTCAACATTTTATTAAAATAAAATTAATTCCTGAGTTAACAATTAAATATATAAAAATTACAAATACTTTAAATGGTGTTGGTTATTCATGTGATAATATTAATGATAATTTTTATAAGAAATGTACATCAGAGAATCAATTTTATTCTATTAAAGAAAATAAATGTATTGAATGTCCAAAATTAACTAAACCAAATACAAAAAAAACTTTTTGTCATTTTGTTTCAAATTTTGTTTATTTACCATTAAATTACCATTTTGATTTATATCAATTAAAAGAAAATGCAATATCAATAAGAAATACACATCCAGAATGGATAAATGGAAATTTTTATGGTCCATTAATAAATAATAAAATAAATAGAGATTATTCATTTTATATAGATAATCATTTAGGTTGGACATTAAATAATGATAAATTTAAAGGATATATATATAAAAAATCCCAAATAAATAATCAAATAGATAGTTTAGGTTCAATTATTGAATATATTAAAATTATAAATAGTCAAAGAGATATTGGTTTAATTATAAAATATTCAAATGGTGATAAATGTTTTAATGATATAAATTATTCATCAATTATATTTTTAAGATGTAAAAATAATAAATATTTTATAGATTTACCAAAAATTATCAATTATTCTAATTGTACCTATTATTTTGAAATGAATAGTAGAGCTGGTTGTCCATTATGTTTAAAGTCACAAACATGGACTGTTGAATCTAAATGTTATAGTAATCAAAAGAGATATTATAATTTTGAAGAAGATGACTTTTGTATTATACCAAATCACGAAATTATAAGTGAAATGACTAGTAATGATATAAATTTAATTCTTACTGAAAATGATAATGAAATTATTTCAAATTTTAATATTGGAAATTTAACAAAAATTGATGAAAATTATATAAATAAAGATGAAATTATTATTGTAAATGAAACAATAGTTAAAAATTGTATTGATACTCATAAATATATTAAATTTGGTGAATTTATGATTTTTCTTTATATATTTGTAATTTTAATTTTAATAATTTGGAAAAATTTTGGAAAGAAAATTAAAGAAGCAAGTTTATCAAAATTACCAAATTTTATTTATATTTCAAAATCAAAATATGATAAACTTCCAGTTAGTATTAATGATAATAAATTAGAAATACAAAATTTTTCAAATAATGATAAATTAAAACATAATGAAATTGAGCTTCAATATGAAGAAAGTCCTGTTAAATTAAATGATGAAAAATTTACTTTTTAATATATTATAATATATTAAATTAAGTTTTATTTATAATAATTTTTTCTTTAATTATATTTTTGAATATTCCTTTTCTTCTTTTATAAAATTTTCAAATTCTGTTATTTGACTCTCAATATTCATTTTATTTTCAATTGCAATTAAATCTTTTTCTAATTTTATATAATCTGCATTACAAAGTTCTACCATATCATGAATATTTAACATTCTTTTTGAATTTCTCATTGTAGCATAAAATTCATTCATTATTTCATCATTATATAACATATGAGCTCTTGAATAATCTCTATAAAATTTTTTTAATATTATTTTAACACTTTCATTTTCTAATAAAAATTTTAAAACTCTATCTTTTTCCACATAATTTAATTCTGGATTACTATTAAATTTTTTGCCTTTAAAAAATTCATTTTTTAAATTTTCAAATAATCTTTTTAAATCTTTTCTATAACTTTCATGATTTAATATTACTTTAAAATTATCTGGTATTTCTTCAATATTAACTGATTTTTTTTTATTAATTCTATTATAATCTTCAAATAAATTAACTAAAAAATTCATTTTTTCATAATTTAAACTAATTTGACTACTAACATTCAAAAGAAAAAATAATTCTTTTGTTTTAATATCACCTTGTCCTTCTTCATCAAAAATTAAAATAATTTTTTTACAAAAATCTTCATATCCTTTATTATTATTTAACTTTAACAAAGATAAAAATTCTAATAAAACTTTTTCATTAATTGTTTTTCCTTTTTCAAAAAACCATTTAAAATTATTATAATTAACTAATAATCTTTCTATTATTAAAGAATGTACTTTCCAAACTTTAGTAATTGCTTCATATCTTACTGCTTGTTTAAAAGAAGTAAATCCTTTAGTCATCATAATTCTTCCAATTAATCTCCAAATTAATTCATCACTTGTAAAATATTTATCATTAAATGAAATTGTTTGAGATTCAATTACTTTTCTTTTTTTACCTTTATTATAACTTGTTTTTAAAAATGTTGAATCTGATTTAATTCTTTCTTTACCCAAAGTTATTTCTTTAGTTTTATTAAATCTTGAATTTATTAAATTATTTATTATAAATTTTGAAAAAACTACTCTTTTAGGAACATAATGATATGGATTCATTATCATTAAATCTTTTAATTTATATTTTATTTTATATTTATCATTCTTTTTCTTTTTTTGAGAAAAGCTTTTTTTATTTAAAGTTTCTTCTTCTTTTTCCATTAATTTATAATAATCATTTATTGGTGATGAATCTCTTTTAATATAATAATTCGATTCAGAATTATATTGATTTAAATAATTTTCAGAATAATTAGTATCTAATTTTGATTTTCTTAATGGAACATTTCTAATTCTATTTCTTTCTGAGAAAGAAATTCGATTTGAAGGTTTGAAATTTGTATTTAAAATATTATTAGTAGTATTAAAATTACTATTATTTATATTTATATTTGTTTTAAAGAACATATCTTTATAAGTTGATGGTAATAATGCAGAAAATCTGTTTTTATATTTCATTGAATTTAAATCCCTTATACTTGTACGTAATGGATTAATTTCATTTTTTGTTACTTTTAGCATTGAATCAGTAGAAAATGTCCTTAAATGATTTACATTTCTAAAAATTTAAAATTTAAATATTTACTTTACTGATGAAGCAGTTCTACTTGTTGTTTCCCCACTTTTAATTATAAAATTTTGACTATTCCTCTTAATATCAATATTCAACTCCATAATTTAAAAAAAAATTTTTATTTTTAAAATTAATTAATTTTTTAAAAAATAAAAAACCCAAACTAAAAAAAAAAAAAAATGAAAAAACTCAAAATTTTAATTACTCTAATCCCAATAATCCTAACATCAAATCCATCCTTAACATGGACAGACTCAACAACAGGTCTTAAATATGATTTTTCAAACCTTCATCGTAATCCAGATAATCCATGGTCAGTAATGGATGGTGGTGACACAGGTTTTTTTTCAATGACATACTATTTTAACTTTGGTGAATCACACAACAAAAAATGTAAAGACCAAAATGTAGCAGTAACAGAAGTTTTAAATGTGTTATCTGAATTAACAGACACATGTGAAATTTTAGGTAAAACTGAATCAAGAAATGTATATTTAATAGATAATACAAAACCATATTTAGGAATTTATGTTGAATACGGTGATGGTGATTTATGTACAAATTCAGAAGATATTACTCAAAATAATTTACCAAGAAAAACAAGATTTAAATTATTATGTTCTAAAGAACAAAGTAATTTTGAAATTGATTTACCTGGAAATACACAAGGTACTACAAAATGTTTAATGGAATTTAAAATTAATAGTCCTGCTGGATGCCCTGGTGGTGTTTATCCTGGTTTTAAAAGTACTGTTACTTTATTTTGGATTATTATTTTTTTTACTATTTATATTCTTATTGGATTTATGTATAATGTTAATCAAAATAATTTAAGTGGGAAAGAAGCTATTCCTAATATTGAATTTTGGAGAGTTTTTCCTTATTATGTTATGGATGGATTTAGTTTTTGTTTTGGTATTTTTGGACAAGCTGTTAATTGGATTAAAATGAAGTTTATTAAAGAAAATAGTGGTTATAGTGATATATAAATTAATTAAATAATCAAAATTTTTATAAAAATATATTTTTTATTATATAAAATTACAATTAATTTTCTATTTTATTTATTTTATTCAATTATTAAATTATTAAATAATATATTCAAATTCAGTATTAAATTTAGAAAAAAAAATCAAAAATAAAAAAAAAATTTATATATTTAAAAATCCTTTTAAATTTTAAAATCTATTATACAAAATTCACTATATAATAAATATCAAATATAATAATAAAACTTGGAATAAAAGAATTTAAAGCATATACAAAATTAAATGATTTATTTATTATTTACATCATTTTATTCTTTAATATTTTTTTCCTCTTCTCTTAAATTAAAGGAAATAAATTTTTTAGAATGAATATCACTTTGTTTCTTAATATAAGCAATTTGATAGCAATTTTGACAAAGTCCCAAAGCATAATGTGATTTATTTACATGAGGACAATTCCATGGTTTTTTTATTCTTCCTTTTGAATGATAACAATTTGAACACATTCCTTTTGCATAATGTCTTGAATAAATATGAGGACAATTTGTACATAATTTCTCAACTCTTTTCTTTTTTTTTCCTAGAAGAAGGTTATTATCATTTTCAACTTCTTCTTTTTTATTTTCTTTTTTTAAAATTTGATTAAAGAAAAAATTTTGATAAAAAATGTTATTTAGATAAAAAATATCTGGAAATAATATTCTTTGATGAAAATTATTATATGGAATGAAAGCTGAGTTCGGATTTGTTATTTGTGGAACATAATTTGAAATTATAGTTCTATTTTGGTCTTGTGGAATTATGATTTTTGGATATTGAATTTGAATTTGAGTATTCATTAATCTAACTGTTAATATTATAATATATATATTATTATAATCATATTAAATTGTAATGTTATAAATGTTTATATTAAATAATATTATATAATTTATTTTATTAATGAATTTTAGTATTTTTTTTTTTTTAGTTGTTATGAAATTTTTTTGTTGTATGAAAATTTAATTTATATTATTATTTATGAACAAAATGTTATTTATCTTTTCATTTTAACCCCTATCATATAATATTATTATATTATTAAAAAAATGAATAATTATAAAAATTAAATTTAATAATCCATCAATTACAAAAATAAATAACATTTAATTTTTATTTAATTTGTAAATGGGAGCTAAAAATCAGAAATCATCAAATGAAAATAGTATAGATAAAAAAAACTTTTATAAACGTCGAGATAAAGTATCCAAAAACTCCTTTGAATATTTATCTATAATAGGAAAAGGTGGATTTGGAAAAGTATGGAAAGTATTTGAAAAATCAAAGAAAATTCAATATGCATTAAAAGAAATGTCAAAATCAAAAATATTAGATAAGAGAAGTGAGAGAAGTGTAAAATATGAAAGAGATTTATTATCTAGAATAAACCATCCGTAAATAGTAAAATTATATAATACAATAAAAATAATAGTTTTATTATAAATATGCATTATGCATTTCAAGACAATGACAATTTATATATAATAATGGATTTATTAACAGGAGGTGATTTACGTTATCACATATGTAAACATAAAAAATTCACAGAAGCCCAAACACGTAAAAAAATAAATTTTATATAACAAAAAAAAAAAATTAAAAAAAATAGAATTTTTCATGGCATGTATAATATTAGGATTAGAATACTGTCACACAAACAGTGTAGTCCATCGTGATATCAAACCAGAAAATTTAGTATTAGATTCAAATGGTTATGTTAAAATAACAGATTTTGGAGTAGCAAAAGTAGCTCATAATAAAATAGTAAATTCATCAGAAACAAGTGGAACTCCAGGTTACATGGCACCTGAAGTAATGTGTAGTCAAAATCATTCATATGCAGTTGATTATTTTGCTTTAGGAATAATTGGTTATGAATTTATGAATGGGAAAAGACCTTATTTAGGAAAAAATAGAAAGGAAATTAAAGAAAAAATTATGGCTAGACAAGCACAAGTTAAAATTGAAGATAAACCTTCTGAATGGAGTGTTGAAAGTGTTGATTGTATTAATAGATTATTACAAAGGAAACCACATTTAAGATTAGGTTCAAGAGGTGCTGCTGAAGTAAAGGAACATTCATGGTTTAAATATTATCCTTGGAAGGATGTTTATTTAAGAAAATTTGAATCACCATTTATTCCTAGACAAGGTGATAATTATGATTATAAATATTGTAATAAACCTGATAGAATTGGATTAACTACACAAGAAAGATATATTGCTATTGTTAATTCATCTTCTTATACTACTATTTTTAAAGATTTTTATTATTTTAATAGAGATGAGGAAGAAAATGAAAATGAAAATTCAAATTATAATTTGAGAAAGTTTAAAAATCCACATTTAGTTTATTATGAAAAAATTGAAGGTAATTCTAATGAAAATGATGCTGCTATTTCTAATAGAAATATTTTGAGAAAAGCTGTTGATGAACAAATTTATACTGAAATTAAAAAAAATCCAGGAGGTGGACCATTTACTTTATATAGATTGTATAGTAATAATAATAATAAAGTATTTGGGAAGAAAAATAATAGTATGTCTTTGAGTAAAGGAAGTATTAGAAATGATTCTAGTATGAATAATTCTTCTTATAGAACAAATAAAAAAACTTCTAAAGCTAGTGGATTTGGTTATTGAAGGGTTTTTTTATTTTTTTTTATTTTTTTCTTTTCTTTTAAGTTTTTATATGGGTTATTAATTAATTTTTTTGATTGTGCTTTATATATTTTATTAATTATATTTTTTATATGTTTTCAATTTTTTTTCTATTTTTTTAATTTTTAATTTAATTTAAATAATTTAACACAAAAACTATACCTAATTGATTTTAACATACCTAAAATAATAATCAATATCAAATTAATATTTTACCTTAAAATTAAATAAAATAATTTTTCACTTTGTATTATTTTCAATAACATCTAATACAATTTCAGATCCATCAATATTATTATTTTCTTTATCAACATTATTATTTTTATCATCATCAAAAGTATATCTTCTTGTTTCATCCATTGTCATTTTTTGTTCATAATTCTCATTAATTTTTTTATCTTTATTACTAATGTCATTATTTTCATCAACTTTATCTTCTTCATCATCTTCAATTTTTTCTGCTTTAATTTTATCATTTTCATTTTCTTCTTCTTCATTTTCATTTTCATTTCCTTCTTCATCATCTTCATTTCCTTCTTCATATTCTTCATCTTCATTTCCATCTTCATATTCTTCATTTTCATTTCCTTCTTCATCTTCTTCATTTCCATTTTCTAATTTATCATCTTCTACAACCTCAATTAATTCAACACCTTTATCATCTTTTTTCTTCATTTTCTTTTCAAATAATTGATATTTAATCTCTTTCAAAGAAAAAAAAGTAAAAACTCCAAACCAAAATAAATTTTGTAAAGAAACATATTTACAAGCATCAACAAATCCATTTCTCTCAGTAAAAAATCCTCCAATAATAGGACCAACAGCATCACCTAAACTAGTAGAAAGAGAATAAACACTTGAAGCAATATCATTAGCTTCATCTCTTTTATATTTTAAATCATAAACAATAGTATTAATATAATCTTCAACAGAAGATAAACTAATAATAACTTCACAAGGACCTAATAAAATTAAACCAAATATAGTAAAATAAACTGAATTAGGAAGATAATTAATTGGTCCTAATAAATTTACTCCTACAAAAGTCATAAATAATCCTAATGATATTGATAATTTACAACCTAATTTTGATATTATTTTATTACTTAAATTAACTGAAAGGAAATTTGCAACTACTTGAATATCTAAAAATATTGAATAAATTCTATTTGATATTTTATATATTTCATATAAATGATTTCCTAATACAGGTTCATAAAAAATAACAGAATTTAATCCTATAATAACAGCAATGAAAGTAAGTAAAATTTTCCATTGGAATAAAATATGAAAAAAATTAGTATCATCACTTTCAACATTAGTAATTTTAAATTGAGAAACTGAAGCAATAGCAAATAATTTAACAAGACCTAAAATATAAAAAGGGAATTGATAACCAAAATAAGATTTCATAAAAGTACCAAAAATAGGACCAATAGCATATCCAATAGCATAACCAATTTCAATATAACCAACATTTTTATTAATTTCATGTTTTTTACTATAATTAACAGTTAAACTATAAATTATAACTCCAGAAATTCCAGCACCAATTCCTTGTATAAATCTCAATGCAAATGATAAATAAATTAACACATTTTGAGTTTTTATAAATTTCAATGCACCATATGCGAAAGATGCTAAAGCCTATAATTTTTATATTTAATTTAATTTTTTATTTTTACTTCTATTAAAAGAGAAAACCAAAATAAAAATTTTTTATCTGAATAATGAAGTAATGCTGGAAGACATGGTATTATTAAAATATTTGCTATTGAAAATGATGAGAAAATTAAACCTATTGTTGTTTCTGATACATTTAGTTTTTGAGCTATTAATGGAAATAAAGGTGTTCCTAAAGAAAAACCTGTTGCTTGTAATGCGTTTAATAAAAGTAAAAAAAATATCTCTTTTTTCATTTTTTTATTACCCCGTTTTTATATTTTTTTTTAATTTTTTATATTTTAATACTTTAACTAAGGATTTTTTTATTAATTTATTTTATTAGAAAATTCTATTTATATTTTTGATTTATTTCTTTCTTTTTTTTATTATTTTCATTTAATATTTTTATAAGTAATTTTAAAATATGTTCAATAAATTATTTATATATTCTTTATTTTATTTGATAGATTATTTTTTTTATTTAAAAATATAATTAATGTCTTAAAGAGATTTTAAATAAATGGAAAACGAAATTAATAAAAATATTGAATCAAATATTCTTATTGAAATACCAGTTTTAAAATGGGGAAACTTTATAAAAGGATGGAAGAAAATTATGTTAATATTAGATGAATATTATATTCATATAATGACATTAAAATCAACATTTAAAAAAACAAATAAAATAACTTCAATAAGTCTTCAAGACGTTAATATAATAGATGATAATAAAAAAAAACAATTTCAAATTATTACAAATAATAAAAAAATAACAATTAAAGCAGAAAATGAAAAAGATAAATTTTTATTTATGGATAAAGTAAATTTGGCAAAAAAAAATCTAATAATGCATAGAGCATCAACAATAAGTTCAAATATAGATAATGATGACACATCTGAAAAAGTAATAATAAAAATTGACAAATTAAAATCTTTTTTAAATAAATTAGATGAAATAAATGAAAATATACTTCAAATACAAATGTTAGAAGGTGAAATAAAGAATAAAACAAGAGAGAAATTTCGTTCTTTTGTTACAAATATTATTTACATTGGTGATAATTTGAAAAAAAAAATAGATAAAATAATATCAAATAATCAATATCATATCATTCAAAATAAAAATAATTTAAATTTAATAAATGAAAATAAAATAGAAATAAATACAATAAAAGAAAATAATGAAAGTGTATCATCAAGTGATGAAATAGAAGAAAATTATGATATGGAAAGATTAGAAGAAATAAAATCAATAAAAGAAATATTAAATTCAAGTAATATGAAAATATCAAAATTTAAAAAAGGTTTAAGTACAACAATAACAGATTTTTCAGATTCAAAATATAATTTTTCTAGAAATTCACTTCCAATAAATTTACAATGTCCAGAAACAATGGTAAAAGATTTTGTAAAAACATTTACATTAAAAAATACATCATTACCAATTTTATATAATGAACCAATATCAATGTTACAAAAACAATGTGAGAAATTTTATTATTCAAATTTATTAAAAGAAGCATCAAATGAGAAAATAAATAAAGAATTAAAAATATGTTATTTAATTGGTTTTATTTGTGGTGAATTATCATTAAATATAAATAGATATTTAAAACCATTTAATCCAATTTTAGGAGAAACTTTTGAATTTTTTGATAATGAAAGACAATTTAGATATTTTAGTGAACAAGTTAGTCATAATCCAGTTATTACTGCATATATGTGTGAAAGTAAAGATTTTGTTTATTTTGGAGATACTAGAATGAAAAGTAGTTTTAAAGTTTTTAAAGGAGCAATGGAAATTTTATTTACTAATAAAACTCATATTTTATTTAAAAATACTCAAGATAAATTTGTTTTTAATAAACCAAAAGTTTATTTAAGTGGAATTATTAATGGAATTCCTAAATATGATTATGAAGGAGAAATTGTTGTTGAATATGTTAATAATAATAAAATTAAAGGTGTTGTTAATTTTTATGAAGGGAAAAATAAAAAAAATAATGAAGTTATTGTTGATGGTATTATTTATAATGATTCTAAAATTATTTATAGAATTAAAGGAAATTGGAATGAAAGAATTTATTATTTTTGTGAAGGAAAAGAAAATGAAGAAATTGATATTTGGAAAATTAATAAAGATGAAATTTATTTAAATAATACATTTAAAAATTATAATCTTCCTTCTTATTCTTTAAATTTAAATTTTATTAATGATGATTTAAAAAATATTTTACCTAAAAGTGATTCGAGATTAAGGCCTGATCAAAGAGAATATGAATTAGGAAATATTGATGAAGCTATTAAATTAAGACAAATTATTGAAGATAATCAAAGAAGTAGACATAAATTATTTGAAGAAAAAAAAATTGTTTATGAACCTTTTTATTTTAATAATATTTTTAATGATAATAGTAATGATTTTGTATATGTTTATAAAGGAGGTTATTTTGAAGATAGAAATGATAATAAATATAGAAATGATAAAGAGAATATTTTTGATATTAATGAAAAAAATAATAAAGAAGATATTTAATTATAAAACAATTTTTTTAGTATTATTTATATTTTCAAAAATTTATAAAATTATAATAATTAAATATTTAATTAATTACTTTATATAATTTTTTTATTCAGAATTTTTATCATTATTAACAATTGAAAATATTTCTTGTATTTTACTATAAATTTCAACATTTTGAATTGATTTTGCATCTTCTTCAAGAGGTTTCTTTTTAAATATATCTCTATATACTTCAGTATCTGAATTCCTTCTTGGTATTTGAAGTCTAATATTTTCTTTATATATTTCTCTATTTAATTTATCTTTCTTTTCTGTTTCCCATCTTTTTTTAAATTGTTTTATTCTTTCTTCTATTACTTTATTTCTAATATCATCAATATTAACTTGTAGTTTTAAATCTTCTTTATTTGTTATATTATCAATATATTTCTTTTTAATTTTTTGTTCTAAATGATTCCAAAATGATTTATTAATATAATATTTTCTTAATTTTTTTTTTAATTTTACAGCAGGATAATAAATAAATGTTAAATCATTACATAATTTAACAAAATCTTCAATTCCAATTCTATCACTTCTAATAATACTTTTCATATAATATTCTTCTAATCTTTTTTGATGATTAATAAAAAATATTTCTTCATTATTTTTTTTAATTTGTAACAATTGTTCAATTTGAAGTAAAGAAATATATTTATCATGATCAGTATCAATTAATCCAAAAATAAATTCAATTAATTGATAAGTAGAACAAATACAATAAGAAACTAAATAAGGAAGAAATTCTTCAAAAGTAACATTATTATGAAATTTTTTATCAATAATATTAAAAAAATGTTCAATATAAGGACACATATCACTTCTATAAGGATTTTCTTTAACTAATGTATAAATATGATCTAATGTAATATATCCTTTATTTTCTTTATCTAATCCATTAAAAAATTTAAATATTTTTTGCACATCATGTGAATCTAAAAAAAAAATATACATTATATCCTTTAATTTCTCAGTTGTATGATATTCTTTCCCAATATAACTACTTTGATTCCCTTTTAAAATCCCACAAGAAACTTTTTGTCCCATTAAAAAAAAATATTATAAAATTAATAATAAAAAAACCTAAATTAAAAATAAAAAAAATAAAAATTTAAAATAAAAAACCTTCAAAAAAAAAAAAAAAAAAATGTTATCTCCATACATAACAGATATTCCAATAAACTCATCTCAAATATCATCAATAGAAATAGATCGTCTTCGTAAAAAAAAAGTACCAAATACATCAAATGCACCATCACGACCAAATAAATTAACAAGTTCTTCTCAGACACAAACATTAAATTCTCCTCGTAATATTAGAACAATGTATACTCAAAAATTTCCTCATGTTCCATTTACTTCAACAGCAGAAAGATTTATAGGTTTTAATAAAACAGTAGATCCTGATAATCCAGGACCAGGAACTTATAATTTTCCTTCATCATTTTCTACAAATGGTAAAACTTCTTTTTCTTCAAAAGGATTTGGAAATGGTTTTTTATCAAAAGAAATTAGATTTCCAGAAGAGAATACTTTATATTATGAAAAATTTAAACCTGGACCTGGTGAATATAATAATAATAAAAATAGTTTAGAAGATGAAGTTAAAAATTCTTTAATTGGGAAAAGTTTATATAATAAAAAAGAGAATAAGTCTATTAAAACTAAAAAAGAAAAGAGACCTGATCCTTATACTTATAATCCACATAAAGTTATTAGTGAAAGTTATAATTATGAAAGTGTTTTTAAAGCAAAAGATAAAAGATTTAAAATTAGATTTAATTCTAATCCTGGTCCTGGTACTTATAATAGTTTAAGTGATAATTTTAAAAGTGATAAAATTGAATCTTCTATGTTTAAAAAACCTTTAAGTAAAAGAATTGATATTTTAAAAAAATTAAATATTAAAACTGATAAAGAAGTAAATGATGAATATATTGATAATAAAATAAAAAAAAGTGGTGAACATCCTATTTCTTTTGTTAATATAAGACAAAAAGATTTTTATTTAACTAGTGTTGATCCTTATGAAAATGAAGATAATGATAAAAAGAAAAATAAAAAAAGTGAAGAAAATAAAAAGTCAAATATTAATAATTTAGGAGAAAATTTTGATCCTAATAAAAATAAACAACAATTTGAAATTATTAATCTTGATAAAAAAAATGATTTAATGAAATTAGCTGCTCCACGTTGGAAAAATAATAAATATGAATTTAAAGTTCCAGGACCTGCTTTTTATCATCCTCCTCTTTTAGATAATCATTTAAGTTTTAATAGAAATGAAAATATTTTTATTGGAGGAACTGGTGCATTATATAATCTATTATATAAATAAATTAAACTTATTTTTATCTAATAATTTATTTTTTTTTATGTTTTTTTATTAAATATATCTTTATATATATAAATTTTTAATATAAAAAAATTTCAGAATTAAATATAATAATAGAAAAAAAAATAAATTATGGAACAAAGTAACAATTCGAATCATAATATGAAATTTCTATTCGACAATAAAAATTTAGAAAAATCAAAAAATAAAAAACCTTTTGTAATATTAACAAAAAAGACTTTAGAAGATGAAGAAAACAAATTAATTGTAATTGACACAGAAACAAATAAAAAAATGTATAAATGTCCTTATTTTTGTGGTAAAATATTTAAAGAAAGAGGAAATTTAAGAGTCCATATAAGAAGACATACAGGAGTAAAACCATATAATTGTAATTATCCAAATTGTAATAAATCTTTTATTTCAAAATCAAAATTAAATTTACATATTGAAACAAATCACTCTAATTTAAAAGAATATATTTGTCCTTATTATAATTGTAATAAAAAATATATTAATTTAGAAAGATATAAAGTTCATTTAAGAATTCATACTGGTGAAAAACCTTATAAATGCAATTTTCCAAATTGTAATAAATGTTTTAATGAAAAAGGTAATTTAAAAACTCATTATAGAATTCATACTGGAGAAAAACCTTTTGTTTGTAATTATCCTAATTGTAATGCATCATTTAAAGCAAAAGGACATTTAAATTCACATATTAAAACACATTACAAAATAAAGAATTTTAAATGTAAAATATGTAGTTCTTGTTTTTCTAGAGCTTCCACTTTGAAAAATCATTATAATGTTCACTTTAAAAATGAGAATTTTAAATGTTTTTTTCCTAATTGTAATAGAGATTTCAATAATTTAACTGATTCTATTTTACATTTTGCAACACATTTAAATTTTATAAATGATTATATTTACAATAATGAATTTCCTTTTTTAAATTCATATAATTTTTTTACAAATGAAAGTTTAATTGATGGAAATAAAATTTTATATTTTATATATTTGTTGTATATTACCGAAATTATAATAAAATTGAATATAAATTTATGTAACTCAATTGTAAAATATTTGAATATTATTAAAGATAATTATAAAATAGGTAAGTTTAAAAATGATTTTTAATCATTTTGAATAGTAATTCCATTAATGAAAAATTATTTATTTAAGTTATTAACTTTTATAAATTATTAATCGTTACATTTCATTTTAATGAACTAGGAAATGTTCATTAATTATGGAGAAATGATTATAATTTAAACCATGGAAAAATAAAAAAGAAAAATTTTCTCCAAAAAATAAAAACCATTAAATGTATAAATAAAAACTTTTAAAATATTATATTATTTAACCTATTAAACAAATTAGAAAATTAAAATAAAAAAATAAAATAAAATAAAATAAAAAAAAAATTTAAAAAAAAAAAAAAAAAATGTCAGACCCAAACCAACAACCTCTCCAAGCTCCTCGTACCATTCGTCGTGGGGTTCCTCGTAGGAATCCAAATCCCCTTCCTCGTCTAGGAAGAAATATAATTCGTAGAAATGAAAATCGTCAACGTCGTAATTTTCCAATTCGTCGTCCTGTAAATTATCAAAATATACCAATACGTAGAGTTCCAATAAGAAATTTTCCTCGTTTTCGAAATTTAAACAGATTAAGAAGAATAAGAAGACCAAGAACATTAAATTATAGAAGATTATTTATTTCAGGTTTTGGAAATATTTTAAATAATAATCAATTACATACAATTTTTTCTGTTTATGGAAGATTAAGTAGATGTAATATTAATTATGATATTATGGGAAGAAGTACTGGAACTGCAAATGTTGATTATGTTTTTCCACAAGATGCAAGAAGAGCTATTAATTTTTTAAATGGAGCTCAAATTGGAAGAAAATTTATGTTTGTTAGATATGATAGAAGTAGATCTAATTTTGGAGGGAGATTTGGTTTTAATAGGAGAAATATAGGAAGAAATAGAATTGTTGTTAGAAGAAGAAGAGGATTTGGAAATAGAATTTTACCAAGGAGAAGAATTGGAATTAGGAGAAGAAGATTTTAGAAAAAGTTAATTTTTTTTTTTTTGCTTTTTAGTTTTGATTAAAAAAGGGTTTTTTTTTTTTTTTTTGAGATTATTTTTTTTAAAAGTAAATGAGAGATTTTTATTTAATTAATTATTTTTTATTTTTATTTTTATTTTTTATTTATAAATAATTATTATTTATTTAGGCTATATATTCATAATAGTCTGTTTTACGTGAAATATATCCTTTTTCTATTAAACTTTCTATTCTATTTTTTATTAATAATATTTCTGGAATGAAATCATTTTGAAGAGATGATAATATTGCATTTATTAATTCATTATGTGATAATTTTTTATTTGCTTTCATTATTGTCATTATCTTTGAATCTATTATGAATTTTCTTTGATTTTGAATTATTCTATTGTTATTTTCTTCATTTTTTGAATTTATTTCAAAATTTGTTTTAATTATTATCTTAGTTTGATTAGAACAAAAGTTATTATTAAGTAAAAATATATCTTTTCCTTCTTTAATTAATAAATTAATTGTAATTAATGATTCAATCGAATCAATTATTTTTTGAGTCGATTGAATTGGAAAAATATTTAAGATTTCATTTAAAGTAATTTTCCTTAATTTATTTTTATTAAAAAGGAAACAAATCATTGTTTGAAAAGGAGACATAATAAAAATATATTTTTTCAAATTTAAATTTGCAATAATTTCACATTCGCCTAAAAAAAAATTATGATATAAAATAGTATTAATATGATTTGTTTTAAAAAATATATTAAATGAATCAAAAAATCTAAAAAAAGAATAACTTTGATATTCATTAATAAAATCCTTACTCATTTCAATTATCAAATCATCTTTTTTAATATTTAACCAATTCGACATTGTTAAAATATTTACTTTAAATCCTAATTGATAAAATTCAGGATTATATGAGTTTAATTTTTCTAAAAATTGATTAGAATTGTTCAAATCAATCAACATTTTTTCACATTTTGATGTAAAAACACTCCCAAATTCATTTTTTAATCTTAATAAACAATAAATTTCATTTTCTTCATTATAATGACTTCTTAATATTCTTTGTCCAAAATATTCTCTATAATTATATTCAAAAATATCTTTATCATTTAAAAAATTAACTAATGATATTATATTCTCAAATTCTTCATTATTAAAATCTTGCCCTTTTAATAAATTATTTAAATATCTTGGTACTAATTTTGAAAAAATAATTGATTTTTTATTTATAATTTTTTTTTCATTTGTATAAATTAATTTTGGATCAATATAAGAAATTAAACTTAATATTTGACAATTTTCATTTATTTTTGTAAATATATTAAAAATATTTTGTAACAATTTAAATGTTGTTTCTTTATTCTTTTTTTCTTCTTTTTCAAAACTATCATAATAAACTAAAATAATAGATTCAATTGCTTTAAATAATATTGATAAAAATTCATTTTTTGAATTTTCATCAATAGAACAAAGTGAATATAATTCAGATAATATTGTTAAATTATTTTGAAAATATATTTTAAAATTTTCAAATGTATCTTCTCTTTTTAAAAATTGTTTAATCATTAAATTAGAAAAATTAGAAATTAAAATTCCAATACTTTTTGTTAAATTATTAGATTTAATTTTATCTAATTCTGTTTTATATAAATTTAATATATTATTTACAATATTGTCAAAACTTTTTGAATTTTGAAGTATTTGTTCTAATGAAAATTTATAGAATTTTATTTCATTTTCTATTATACTTTTTTCAAAATATTGAAAATAAATATTTTCATTTATTTGATTTATAATTCCAATAAAATCAAATAATATCATTGAAGTTTGTTTTGAAGAATTTAATCTACTTAATATAAAATCCTTCCATTTATCTAAATTTTTCAATATTATATTATCAAAGAATATTAATCTATATTCTTGGATTGTAGATGGATAATTTTTATTTTTAAGAAAAGTATTTTCATAATATAAAAGTATTTTACTTATTTTAGACATTTTTTCTGATAAATTTTCATAAATATCAATAATATTTTCAACATCAAAATTATTTTCATTAATTTGAATATTTTCATTTAAAATTTTATTTAATAAATTAATTATATTTTCTCTTAAATTTTCACCTCCTTTTTCTCTAGTTATAGTTAATACCAAAAAATATAATTTTTCATAACTAAATTCACTTAAATCATTTGCATTAAAAATTTCTTCAAAATATTTAATTAATTCCTTTATTTTATTTTCATATTCGGGAATTTCTTTTTTATTATATTCTTTTTCAGAATTATTAATAAACACTTTTTCTTCCTTAAAAATAAGATTAGAATTCATTAAAAACTAAAAATTAAAAAAAAATAAAAATAATAAAAAATATAATAAATAAATAAATAATAATAATCAATAAATATATAAATACCAAAAAATAATTTTATATAAAAAAAGAAAAAAAATAAATAAATATTTCTTTTAAAATGGAAGGTCATCAAATAGACTCAACCTTATCAAAAATGATATTAAACTCAATTCAAGAAGGTGATTTATCAGTAATAAAAGAAAGTATATCAAAAGATAATTTAGATATAAAATTAATAAAAGATGTATCAAAAAATCAAAACGCATATTTTTACGCAGCAATAATAAAAGAAGATAAAGATGCATTAGAAGTTTTTAAATATTTAAAAAGTTTAGGATTAGATCCAAATGAAAAAGATAACTTTGAACAAACATGTTTATATTACACATGTAGAGATGGTAAAAATTTATGTTGTGAATATTTAATTGATGAATGTAAATTAAATCCAAATGAAATAGATATTTATGGTCAAAATCCAATTTATTACGCGGTAAGAGATGGAAGAATTGATACAATTAATTTAATGATTGAAAAAGGTGCTAATATTAATATTGAAGATAAATATGGTCAAAATTGTATATTTTATGCAATTAGAGAATCAAGAGTTGATGTTGTTGAATTATTAATTGAAAAAGGTGCTAATATTAATCAAGTTGATAAAAAAAAAATGACTCCTTATATTTTTGCAGAAAAATTTAATAATCAAACAATATGTGATTTATTAGTTAAACATGGTGCTGTTAAATCAAAGAGTGAAAAAGAAAAAAAAACAAAAAAAATTTCTAAGAATAAAGAAAGAGAAAATAATTTAAAAGAAAATAAACATGAAATATCAATTGAAGAAATTCAAAAACCAAAAAAATATATTTTAGTACAAATTACACAAGAAGGAAAAAAAATTCCTTTAAGTGAAGAACAATTAGAAAAATTTAAAAATGAACATAATGATATATTTAATTTATTAAATAAAGAAGAAGAAAGAAAAAAAATTTCAGCAGAAGCAAATCAAGAATTATTATATTATGATTGTTGGGAAAAACAAGCAAAAAAATTAATGAATTCTTTATGGAAAGCAAAAGATGCAGAATTATTTCATAAACCAGTTGATCCAGTTGAATTAGGAATTCCTGATTATTTTACTATTATAAAAGAACCAATGGATTTTTCTACTATTAAAAAAAAATTAAGTGGTTTTGTTTATACTAATTTTAAAGAATTTGTTGAAGATATGGATTTAACTTTTAAAAATTGTTATTTATATAATGGAGAAAAAAGTCCTGTTGGATGTATGTGTACTAATGTTAAAAATGAATATAAAAAATTATATAATCAACTTGGAATGGATAAATTCCTTTAATTCAATATAGAATTAATATTTATTTTTTTTTCTTTTAAATTTTAAGTTTATCTTTTTTTATTTTTTTATAATAAATTAAAATACAATAAAATTAAATGTAATAAATAAATATTATTTAATTGTATTTATATTATCATTTTTATTATAATTTTCATTATTAATATTATTGTCTTTATCATTATTATAATTATTCTTTTCACAATTATTAAGTTCTTCAAATATATTATTATTATTATTATTATTCTCTGATAATTCTTGGATTTTATTAAAAATAAATGACATTTGTTGTTGATTATTAAATAGTTGTTCTTTTAATTGTGAGTTTAATAAATTAATATAATATTCAAAATTTTTAAAAGTTAATTTTTGCACCATATTACAATGATTCATAACTTCAATTTGTTCATTAATTTCCTTCAATTTATTATTAATTAAATAATTAATATCTTTTTTTTCTTCATTAAATAATTCTTTATTACTTTTATTAGATTGAATATTATTACAATTAGAAATAGTTTCATTTAATTTAATTGTAGATGATAAAGTATCATTTTCATCATCTTCAATATCAATATTTTTATAATCATATTTTATCAAATCTAAAGCATTGAAAAATTTATTGATTCCTTCATTTAAAAATTCTTGTAAACATTTCTTACAAAATATTCTAACTTCTCCCTTAATTTTAAAAGAAGAAAGTGCCAATTCCATTTCCTTATATTCTGGTTTATATTGACTAATAGATTTAATAAATAAAAAAATATCTTCCATTGTTTTAAAGATATATACTTTTTGAATTGAGTTGCATTTTTTACAATTAATTTCTTTTTGATTTTTTAACTCTTTTATATAATTTTTAATTTTAATTTCTATATTACATTTTGGACAAATTAATTTTATTTTTGGAGTATTTTTATTATTAATTAAAGAAATATTTTGAGATTTTAAACATTTATTACAAAATATTTTTTTACATTTTATACAAATATTCTCATTTCCTCTCTCATTTTTATTACAAAGAAAACAATTTTTAACTAAAGAATTTGTTTTATGTTTTAAAAATTCATTTGTATTAATATTAATTTCCACATCTTCCATTTTATATTAATAAAAAAAAACACAAAATTCATAAAAATTAAAAATAAAAAACCTTTTAATTTAAAAAAATAAATATTAAAACAAAAAAAAAATTATTTTTTCTTCTTTTTAGTATTTTTATTTATTCTTAAACACTTTTCAATTAAATTATCTTTTTTTTCAAATTTAAAAGGATTTCTCCTTAAATGACATTCTAAATGTTTCATTAAAATTTCATTAATATCAATTCCATAAATTGGTCTTCTTATAGTCTTTTTTCTTAAACCAAAAATTCTCATAATAACACTACTTTCTTTTTTTATTCTAAATTTATCATTAGGTTGTCTTAAAATTGCTTTTTTTTCTTCTTCATTTGCTAATTTTACACATTGAGAATCATCTTTTTTGTCAAAATATGAAAAATAAACATAATCAGCTGTTTCATTATCTGGTTTTTCACCTAAATTTTTAAAATCTTTTTGAATTATTAATAATTCTCTTGTTGTATTTAATTTCATTAAATTAATTTTATTTATCATATTAATATCATTTTTTTTTAAATAAGAATTTATTTTTTCTATATTATGTTTGTAATAATTAAACTTTTTACTTTCTTTATCTCTAAAATTTAAAAAATATAAATGATTTTTTAGTAAGGGAAGTGAATAAATGTCATATCTGAAATTAACTAAGTTTTCAAATTTCTCATAAAATGATTTTAATTTATTTGAAATATGTGAATTATAAACATGAAAGCTATCCAGATTACCATATTTAAAATATAATTTAATTTTTTTCATTCTAAAAAAATCATCATGTGATAATTTAATTAATCCATCAACTAAATCTTTTTCTTCTTCTTTTATTATAGAAAAATCTTCTTTTATCATTGAATCTAAACTTTTTAATTTAATAGTTGGTTTTTCATATTCAAGTGGAATTGTATATTCTGGAGGATGACTTATTGTTATATGTTTTATATTAGAAACAAATGTTAAATTAACTATTGGAAATAATTCTTTTTCTGAATTTAATTTTTTACCATAATTATTAAAACTTGTTAATGTTTTTATATAAATAATATCTCTTTTATTTTTCTCATTTTTTTCTTGTATAGAAGTTAATTGATTTTCCCCATTTATTAATTTAAATTTAGTTTCCTTTTTATTTTTATCTTTATTATAATTATCATTATTATCTTTCATTTTAATTTCTTATAATTTTCCAACAAATTTTAAAAAAAAACAATTTAACTAAAAAAAAATAAAAAAATGGAAAATGAAGAAGAATATAATCCAAAAAAATATAGTATAAAATTAAGTGGTACAGTAAAAAAAAGAAAAACAGATGAAACAAGTCAATATAGTGAAGAAAATGTGAGAGAATCAAGAGTATCAAATTATTTTAAACAAAGAACAACATCAATAGATTCACTTCCTCCTTTATCATCAGAAGAAGAAGAATCAGAAACACCAAAAAAGAAAAAACACTCTCAGAAAAAAAAACATGAAAGTAATGAAGTAATATTAAATAATTTTGTATTATTTAAAGAAATAGCAAATGGAACTTTTGGTAAAATAATATATGGATTTAATATAAGAGATAATGTAGAAGTTGCAATAAAACAAGAAGTTCTATTTGAAGAACGTTCTCAATTAAAATTAGAAGGAAAAATATATAATACATTATTAAATATACCAAAAAATTTTGATATTTCAGGAATTCATCCAATTCCACAAAATGAAGTAATTGGAGTACCAAAATTTTATGGTAGTGGAAGACATAAAAATAACCATTATTTAATATTAGAATTTTTAGGTCCAAATTTAAGTCAATTGAATAAATTTTGTAATAATAAAAAATTTACAATAATAACAGTATTTTTAATAGCAATTCAAATATTAAATCGTATAGAAAATTTACATAAATATCATTATATACATCGTGATATAAAACCAGAAAATTTTGTAATAGGAACAGGAGATAAATCAAATATAATTTATTTAATTGATTTTGGTTTATCAAAAAGATATAAAAATCCAAAAAGTCATCAACATATTCCATATAGAGATAATAGAAAATTAATTGGTACTGTAAGATATATAAGTATTAATACTCATATGGGAGTTGAACAAAGTAGAAGAGATGATTTAGAAAGTATTGCTTATGTTTTAATATTTTTTTTAAGAGGTAGTTTACCTTGGCAAAAAACACCAAAAGATAAAACTTATGAGAAAATTATGAAAAAAAAAATGCAAATTCCTACTGAAATTTTATGTTATGAATTACCTGAAGAAATTTCTATTTTTTTAAATTATTCTAAAAGTTTAAGATTTGAAGATAGACCTGATTATGATTATTTAAAAAGTATATTTATTAAAGGAATTACTTGGTATGCTACAAATTGTGGTTTAGATAAGGAAAGTTTATTTTTTGATTGGTTAATTGAAGATAATAATTTTATTGAGAAAATATTAAAAAGAGAAAAACAAATTATTAATGAAGAAAATTTAAAAGAAGAAACTAATATTGAGAAACAATATATTTTTGATAAATTAAATGATAATATAAAAAAAGAAATGCCAAAATTAAATAAAGTATTATATAATGAAAATAATAGTTCATCATCAAATAGTAGAAGTTCAAGTTCAAAGAGTATTAGTAATAAATCAAAATCAAATAAATCACAAAAAAATGATTATAAAATAAAAAAAAATAATGAAAGTGAATCTGAAGATAAGAATGAAGAAAATGAAGAAGAAAGTTCAGATAGAACAATTAAATTTCAATTTAATGGAACACTTCAAGGAAAAACAAACGATAAAAAAGAAAATGAAAAATTTGAAACTTTAGTATCATCACTTAAAACAAAAGAAAAAATAGATAATTATATAAATACAATAATTTCAGGAACAAATTATTCAGGTTCAAAATATTTAAAAAGTATTAATAATAGTGATGATGATTCATATTCAAGTGATAATTTAAAAGAAATTGCAACACCAACATATAATATGAGAATATCAATAGATGAGAATAATACATTTTCAAATAGAAAATTAAATTATCAACTTGCCGAAAGTGGAATAACATTTCAAAGAAAAACTATATCTTCAAATAATTTTTTACCAGATTTAAATACAAAAAAAGAAAGTAAATTTTATGAAGGAAATAATTATCCAAAAGAACAAACAAAATCAAATTCAATAAAAGAAATAGAACATTCATTAGTTGAAGAATTAGAGAATCCAAATATAAAAGAAATAGTAAAAGTAGACAATTCTCATTTAAATCTTAATAATATAAAAAATACACAAAAATCAATAAGTGGAACAATGATAAGTGAGCAAACAAATTCAAATAAAAAAAATATATCTTTTGAAATATCAAATGATAATAAAAATTCATATAATAAAAAATTTAAAACAGAAAAATTTGAGAATTCAATATATAAACATTTATCAACATTTCCACATAATCATAAAGTAAAAGAAAGTTTTGAAGATAAGGTTAATAAAGGTAAATCAACCGTAAAAATTGAAGCATTAAAAATGTTATCTGATACTGGTGGTCAATTATCAAATATTCAAATTACTTTAGCAAAAGAAAATATTATAAGAATTAATAATGAACCAGTTAGTAATTATTATATTATTTTAGATAATGTTGGTCAAGGTTCTTATGGAAAAGTTAAAAAAGTAAAACATAGAAAATTAAATGAAATTAGAGCAATGAAAATTGTAGATAAAAAATCAACATCAAGTCATCATGAAATAGAAATTTTGCGTAAAATATCACATCCAAATATAATAAATATTTTTGAAATATTTGAGGATTATAAACAATATTATATTATTTGTGAATATTGTGAAGGTGGTGAATTATTTTCAATTATATCAAGAAAGGGTTTTTTTAGTGAAAAAGAAGCAGCAAAAATTATACAACAAATATTACAAGCTGTAAATTATTTACATACAAATAATATAATTCATCGTGATTTAAAACCAGAAAATATAATTTTTGTATCAAATGATAAAGATATAATAAAATTAATTGATTTTGGTACTGCAATTGAAGTAAAAGATAAAGGTAAAAAATTAAAAAAAATAATAGGAACACCTTATTATATTGCACCAGAAGTTTTAAAAGAAAATTATAATGAAAAATGTGATGTTTGGTCTTGTGGTGTAATATTATTTATTTTATTATGTGGATATCCACCTTTTAATGGAAGATCAAATAAAGAAATTTATAATAAAATTGAAAATAGTGCTCCAATATTTTATGATGAAGAATGGAATGACATTTCAAAAGAAGCAAAAGATTTATGTAAAAAAATGCTTAAAAAAAATCCATATGAAAGATTTTCTGCACAAGAATGTTTAAAACATAATTGGTTTAATATTATTAATACAAGTGATAATGATGAAAAAATAACTGCAAATCAAAATAAAATTATAGAAAAAATGGCACAATTTGTTCATCAAAATAAATTCAAACAAGCAATATTACAATTTATATCAACTCAATTTGATTTAAAAAAAGAAGAAGAAGACTTAAGAAGTATATTTAAAGAATTTGATAAATCAAATAAAGGTGTTATATCAAAAGAAGATTTTAAAGCTCAATTAGAAAAAATTTATGGTGTTGTTATCAGTTCTGAAATTGCAGATGAAGTTTTTCAACAATTAGATTTAGATAATTCTGGATCAATTTCTTATAATGAATTTATAACTTCTGTAATTGGAAATAGAAAAAATATAACTGAAGAAAGATTAGAAAAAGCTTTTAAATTATTAGATAAAGATAATAATGGTTTATTAAGTATTGATGAAATTAAAAGTTTTTTTGGAGGTGATGATGAAACTTGGAAAGAAGTTTTAAAAGATGTTGATGAGAATGGTGATGGTGAAGTTGATTTTACAGAATTTAAAAAAATTATGCTTGGATTGAAAAATTCTCAACTTATTGGAGAAGATGTTAATGAAGTACAAGGAATTATATAAAAAAGTATTTTATGTATATTCTTTTTTTTTCTATTTATTATATTTTATTTATTTTATAAAAAAATGTATAATATTATATTTATTTTATATATTTTTAATTTATTTTTTATTAATGGGACAAAAAGAAAATTTAATAAGAAATTCAAAAGTAAAATGTAATATTTTATAATTTAAAAAAATAAAAAAATAGTATCTCGAAATTTATTTGAATTTCAATATATAATAGGAAAAGGTGGTTTTGGAAAAGTATGGAAAGTACAATTGAAAAAAACCAAAAATTATTATGCATTAAAAGAAATGTCAAAAGTAAAAATTATAGATAGAAAAAGTGAAAAAAGTATAAAAAATGAAAGAGAATTTTTATCATATCTTCATCATCCATTTATAGTAAATATGAAATATTCATTTCAAGATTTCGACAATTTATATTTAGTAATGGATTTATTAAAAGGAGGAGATTTACGTTATCATATAAATAAAAATAAAAAATTTTCAGAATCTCAAACAAAATTTTTTATATCATGTTTAATTTTAGGTTTAGAATACATACATAATAATAATATAATACATAGAGATATAAAACCAGAAAATTTAGTATGTGATGAAAGAGGATATATTAGAATAACTGATTTTGGAGTAGCAAAAATAAAAATAAATGATAATTCAAAAGAAACAAGTGGTACTCCTGGTTATATGGCACCTGAAGTTTTATTAGGAAAAAATCATTCTTTTACTGTTGATTTTTTTGCTATTGGAATTATGGGTTATGAATTTATGATGGGAATGAGACCTTATGTAGGAAAAAATAAAAGAGAAATTAAAAATGCTATTCTTAGGAAACAAGCTAAAATTTCTCAATGTGATTTACCTTATGGATGGAGTTTAGATAGTATGAAATTTATTAATGAATGTTTAAAAAGAAAAGAATGTAATAGATTAGGATTTAATAAAGGAATAATTGAATTGAAATGTCATTCTTGGTTTAAAGATTATGATTGGGAGAAGTTGTTAAATAAAAATATTGATTCACCTTTTATTCCTGAAAATGATGAGAATTATGATAAAAAATATTGTGAAGCTCTTGATAAAATTTCACAAAAAACTTTAGAAAGATATCAAGATTATATACATAGAGATGATTATAATATTATTTTTGAAGGTTATACTTTTATTTGTTTTGATAATAATGATGATTTTAAAAAAAATAATAATAATAATTTTGTATCAAAGTCGTCTACTAATGAAACTAATTCTTCAATTTATAATAATAATAATAGTACTTATAATAAAAATAATGCTTTTAATCATAAAAATAAGGAGATAAAATTTAAAATTAAAAATCATAATAAGATTAACTCTAATCATTTAAAAAGTATTAAAGATTTATTAGTTGTTAATGACAAAAAAAAAAGTTTATTAAATGTTATTAAGAAAAATGAGATTAAAAAAAATATTGAAAAAAAAACTCATATTAATAAAAGTGAAAGTATGAAAAATTTAATAAATAAAAATTATTATTCATCATTAGAAAATTCTGTTCAAAATTTAAAACATTTTAATAGTGATAAAGACTTAAATAACAAAAACAGTGTTAAAAAAACAATATTTAATTATAATAATAAAAGATTGAATGATAATAATTCTCCAATACAAAATTTATTTTTACCTATGTTAAATATAAGTAATAATACTGGATTAAATTTTTGGGATATAAAGCAAAGGTTAAAATTAAAAAATAATAAATTAAAGGTTAGAAATAAAATTTTATCTAGTCCTTCAGATTTAAATAAAATAAGTAATCAATATAACGAATTTGAAAGACAAATTTTAAATAAAGTTAATAGTACAAAGAATAATAATTCTTTATCATTTAAAAAAACTCAATTTAATTTTAAATCTAATAATCAAAATCTTATTATTAATAATTAAAAAATTATAGAATTGTTTATATTAGATATTATAAATAATTATTATATATATATTTTGGTTCTAGAAACTTTTTTTATATAAATAAAATTTATATATTAAATATCAAAAATTACTTATTAATTTCAATATTTAAAATATTAAATGAATTTTTTAAAAAAACCAAATTGTCTTTTAATTCTTTCCTTCTTTGTGTTATATCATCATCTTCTTTTAATAAATTTTTAATATCTTCTTTTGTTTTATATAATTGAGAAATAATTTCTTGTTCAGAAATATCTTTTGTTTTATTAACTAAAAAACACATAATAGTTTTAGGAACTAAATCACAATAATTTTTTTTAACAATATTAAAATATGAAACAATTAAATTTTTCACAATAGAAATTTCCATTAATTCTCTTTCTGTAAAATTTAAATCTTTTCTAATATTATTTTCAATATTATCATTTTCAATTTTATTTAATTCTTCTTTCCCATTTAAAAAATCAGGATGAGAAGAATTAATATAAGATAATTCAATTAAAATTAAATTTTTAATCATTTGATTAACTTCAGGAATACATTTTTCAATAATATTAATTAACAATTCTTTAATTTTAATTTCTAAATTTTTAAACCTTATAATTTCAGGAATAGAAATGCAATTAATAGTATTTATTAATTCATCATATACTTTTTTAACACATAATAATCCAGGTTCTTCTAATCTTTTAATTTCTTGTTTAACTAAAATTTCAAAAGCTATTTCAGGAACAAATAAAGAAGGCCTTAATCCATTTGTATTTTTAATTACTATTAATATTTCTTCATCTTTTAAATTATCTAAAGGATCAATTGATAATACTTCATTTATAAATTTTTGATTAAATATTTTATTTATTTTTGCTGCTCCTATATAAACTTTATTTAAATTTGAATTTAAAATATTTCCATTTAATAATTCTTTATATTTAGTTGTAAATTTAAATACTGATGATAATAAAAATGTATTCATTGATATTTCATTATCTTCTAATATTATTTCATCTCCTAATTCTTTTAATTCTTTTTCTTTTTTAAATATTATATTATTTAAATTTTCTTTAATTGTTGGTATTGATAATTTTATTTTTTCAGTTAATAAATCTTTTAATTTATTTGTTAAATTTTTAATACCTAAATTATTTAAAATTTCACTATATTCATTAATTTCTTGATAAATATCTTCTTCATCTTTAATTTGATTATCTAAAGACTTATTATTTAAATTTTCTTTAGAAGTTCTACAAGTAACTCCAATATAACCATATTTCAAAGGATAAACATTATTTTTAATAATATTAACAAATTCTAAATAATTTTCAACTAAATCAACTTTAGAAATAACACCTAAAGTTCTAGTAAAATAAGGATCAACTTCTCTTGCAATTTTTAATGAATCACTATTTGAAATATCAATATTTGATGGAGTAATTGCTAAAATAATACTATTTGAATTTGATATAAAATCTAATACTATTTTTTTTATTTGTGAATCAATATTATCTGGTTGTCCTTTTAAAGGAACTTTTACTAATCCTGGTAAATCAACTAATGTTAAATCTATTAATTTAGAAGAAAAAATTTTCATTATTATTGGTTTATCACTTATTAATTTTTCTTTACCTGCTATTTTTTCTGTTTGAATTATTATTTCTTTAGTAACTTTTGAAAAATCTGTTATTTTTTCATTTGGTTTTAAAAAAAATTCACAATAATCTTCTCCTTCTTTTTGATTTATTAATTGAAGAATTAAAGGTCTTCTTGTTACTATTCCAGAACCTTTTGGAAGAAAATCTTTTCCTATTATACTTTCAATTATACTACTTTTTCCTGATGATTGGGATCCTATACATATTATTTGGGGTAAATTTATTTTATATTTTAATTGAGAAACTGTTAAAATTTCCTGAAGTTTATTTATTAATGAAATTAATGAATTCATTTTGTGTTTTTTTTTTATTTATTATAATTAGAATATAAAAAAAAATAAAATAAAGTTAAATATTAACCAAAATATAAAAACCAAAAAAAAAAAAATTAAATAAATAAATAAAATTTAAAATATCTAAAAATTTTATTTAAAAAAACAAGATAAGAAAATGGTACTCATATCAGTATTATCAGATGCATTAAAAACAATCCTAAATGCAGAAAGAGCAGGTAAAAGACAAGTATTAATTCGTCCAAGTTCAAAAGTAATTATTAGATTCTTAAAATTAATGCAAAAAAGAAATTATATAGGAGATTTTGAAGTAGTTGATGATAGAAGAGGAGGTAAAGTTGTAATTGAATTATTAGGAAGAATTAATAAATGTGGTGTAATTTCTCCTAGATTTGATATTGGTGTTAATGAATATGAAAAATGGATTGCTAATTTACTTCCTTCTAGACAATTTGGTTATATTGTTTTAACTACTAATATTGGAATTATCGACCAAGATAAAGCAAGAAGAAAACATGTTGGAGGAAAATTACTTGGTTTTTTCTATTAAGATTATTTTTAGTTTTGTTTTTTTTTAATTGAGTATAATTGGTTTTCTTTTTTTTTGAGAAATATGGGATTGTTTTTTTTTAATAAAAGGAAATTTTTGATTTTAAATTTAATTTTTTTATTATTTATTATTTATAATTTTATATTATTAATCTATTATAAAATTATTAAAAAAAACCGATAAATGTCAGAAATTATAGAAGAAGAACAAGAAAATAAAATTGTATCAGAAAAAGAAAATATTGAAAATTTAATGATGCATCGTTCATTATTTATTTTAAAAAAAAAATTTGAAATTTATAAAGATCAAATTAACCATATATATAAAGAAAATAAAGAACAATCTTCTAAATTAACTGTAATTCCAGTAAATAAAATTTATGATGTAATATCTAGTATAATGAAAATTTGTCAATTTTATCCTATAAAATCAAATAATTTTAATGAAATAATAACATCAGATTTAATGACATCTTCAATGAAAACTAAATCAGAATTGATTATAAAAGAAATGAGTATTTATATAAAAGAAAAAGTAACTGAATATAATTCAATGTTTTATGAAAGAAAAATGAAAGAAATCCAAATTCAAAGAAAAGTAGATGAAGTTAATAAGGAAAAAGAAGTAGAAAAAGATATATTTTTATATGATAAAAGAGGAAATATAATAAAATCAAATACAGATATTGTTAAAAATAATGTTGAATTTGATATTGATGGTATTATATATATAATAAAAGAAGAAGATATGGAAATATTAAATTCAAATCGTTTTTTATATTCTGAAATGATTTCTTTAATAATAGCTGAATATATTCAAAAACATGTAAATATTTCTCTTGTTTCTACAAATAATGAATTAAACAGTGAATTAAGTACTTTATTTGATAATGAAATATTAAAAAAAATATCATTTTTAGAAAAATATGACCCTAATGAAGAATTAAATGGTAAAATTAAAGTGTTTTTATTAGAAAAAGTAAATGTTGAAAATCAAATTAAAATATTTGAAAATATTTTATATGAAAAAAATAAAAGTGGAGAAAATACAAATTACATAATGGAAACAATACAAAAATTACAAAGTAAAAAATCAATGTTAGAAAATAATATTGTAAATTACCAAAATTTACTTTTATCAAATCATTCATTAGATAATGATTCATTTACTGTTAGTTACTCAAATAAAAAGAAAAAAATAGATGTGTCATTTTCAAAATTATCAAAAGAAGAAATAAGAAAAAACGCATTAACAGAAATATTTAGTTTTTATTGTAAACAACATAATTTGATAGGTTCTACAGGAAATACATTTGATAATATGAAATATAGTGAAAATAATTTAAATATATCAGAATTTTTAAAATTTTGTATTGATTTTAAAGTTTTAGTAAAAAAAGCAAATTTAATTGGATTATATAAAATGACAACTCAATATCGTAGTAGTATGACATTTGAAGAATTTTTAATTATTATTCCTAAACTTTCAATCGCTGTTAATGAAGAAAAAATTTATAATATTAAAAGTAGAATTAAATTATGTCAATTTAGATTAAATGAATTATTAGAAGAAGAAAAAAATAAAAATCAGAATATAATAAAACAAACAGAAGATAAAGCAGTTCAAGAAGAAGAAATAAAAGAAAATGAAAATGAAAATGAAAATGAAGAAGAAAAAAAAATGGATTATAATTTTGATACATCAGAAAAAAAAGAACAAGAAGAAAATAAAACAAATGAAAATCTAGAATCTCAAAATGTAAAAATCGAAATAGAAGGACAAAATTTAACACATAAAGAATCAACATCACTTGATGTACATCATAATATTGAAAATGAAAATATTGAAAAAAAAAAAGTTTCAGAAAATTATTTAAAAATTGAAAAAACTGATGTTATAGGAAGAAAAGAAGATGTTACTAAAAGAGTTTATCGTCAAGGAAATAAAATAATAAAAGAAACTAAAAGAGTAATAACAACAACAACAAGAAAAAGATCTTTATTACTTTATACTAAAGAAGAATTAATTGAAACTATAAATAAATATAAAGAACAATTAAAAATTTTAGAAAGTAAAAGTACTGAAACTTTATTAGAAGAATTTTATTTATATTTAGAACTTGATTTTGTTAAAAAATATAGAAAAAAAATGATTGGTTTTGTTCTTCCTTTTTCATCAAAAGAAAAAGATGATTTTAGATATCCAAAAATGATTGGTAGTGATAAAAATAAAGAAAAATATGCAAAAGAAAAAAAAGAAATTTTAGAAAGATTATATGAAGAAAGGTTAATGGAAAAAAAAATGAAAGAAGAAAAAGAGAAAAAGAATTTATTACTTAAAAAGAAAAAACAAATAAATGAAAGTATGAAATTATTACAAATTAAAAATAAAAAAGAAAAATCATATATTAAAATATTACAAAATAAACATGATTATGAAAGTGGAAAAGTTGATAAAATAACATGGAATGAATTAGAAAAATATGATTATAATGACTTTGTTGCAAATACAGATGAAAGTCAAAAACCGAAACAAACTCAAAGTGAAATTAATATTTTACAAACAAAAAAACCAAAAGCAAATATTAATAATTATCATGTTGATACTCTTTTTAAAAATAATGATACTTTAGGAGTTGATGAAGAAGATCAAGAATTATTAGGTCATTTAATAGTAAAAGATAATAGTAGAAATGTAAATAAAAATAATATTAATAATAATAATATTAAACATACAAAAGTTTCTATTGATGCTTCTGGGAATTTAAATGATGAATCTAATAAAAATAATCAAAAAAAAAACTAAAAAAACTTTTCCTACTGAAGTTGATTATAATAGTCAAAGAACTAAAAAATATGATTATCTTATTAGTTCAAAAAATGTTGTAAAATCTTTAGAAGAAAAAAATGAAAAAAGAAAAAAAGATTTTGAAAGGAACTATAATCAAAATATGATTAATCAACAAAATAATAATGCTAATATTATTAAAAAATATGAAAAAGTAAGGGCTTCTAATAAAAATATAAAAAATAATTAGGTTTATTTTTATTATTATTATTTCTTTAAATATTTTACTATTTTAAAAAATATTTTTATTTTATACAAAAGTATTATTATTTTAAATAAAAAATTAGTTATTAAATAAATAAATATTTTAACTTTTTTAATAATTAAAAAAAATTATTTTATGGAAAATAGAACAAAAACATTTTTTTCAAATCTTCCAAAACAATCAATAAGATTAAACAAAATTAATTTTTCATCAAGAGGAAATTTTATTCCCCCAGCAGATCCTTTAATAGAAAGGAAAATAGTACCATTAAAACCTCCAAAATTTGTTAAAAATTATTCAATTATAAATATTCCTCCTTTTTATAATAATAATAAAAATGAAATAGAAGAAGAATTTACTTTAGAAAAAAAAGAAAAAATAAAAATCCCTTTTCAAGAATATGTTTTAGATTTATATATAAATTCAACAAAGATGTTAAAAAAATTAGTTTATTATAAAGAAAATTATATAAAAGAAGAAAAAGTTACAATCGAAAATTTTATAAATATAAAAGAATATGAAAAAGAAAAAAAAAAGAATAAAAAAAGGAATAAAACTCAAGAAAAAAAAGTAGAAAATATAATAATAGAAAATGGTTTTGATATAAATGAAACAATAATTTTTGAAAGTAAATTTGAAAGTGGAAATTTACAATTAGCATATTTAACAGAACAATCAAAAGATGAAGAAAACATAGATAAAATAGATAAATATCAACTTTTTTTACATAATGACACAAATACAACAGGATATACACAATGGTTTTTTTTTCGAGTAAAAAATATGAAAAAAGGTAAAACAGTAAATTTTTCAATAATGAATATGTTAAGAAAACGAACAAAATATTGTTATGGAATAAAAATATGGGTATATACAAAATTAACAAATATAAACGAAAAAAAAACTTGGCATCATTCAAAAGAAGAAGTAAAATATTATAAAAATAATTTATATCGACTTCATAAAGGAAATAGACAATATTATTATACATTATCATTTGATTATACTTCTAAATATGATAATGATGAAATTTATTTTGCAAATTGTATTCCTTTCACATATACAGATTTAATAAATGACTTAAATTATTATACAAAAAATGAAAATATAAAATATCCTTTTTTTCATAGAAAAACATTATGTCAAACAATAGGAGGAAATGATATAGAATATATAACAATAAATAATTCTAAATATGAAAATAATGATAATAAAAAAAAAGGAATAATATTAATTGCAAGACAACATCCAAGTGAAACAGTTGGTTCATGGAAAATTAAAGGAGCAATTGATTTTTTATTAGGAGAAAGTGATGAGGCTAAATTTTTAAGAGATAATTTCATATTTAAAATTATACCAATGATTAATGTTGATGGAGTTATTAATGGAAATACTAGAACTTCTATTGCAGGATGTGATTTAAATAGAAGATGGGTTAATCCAAATGAATTTTTGCATCCTGAAATTTACTTTAGTAAAGATTTAATTTATAATTTTGCTAATAAAATTAATATTGAATGTATTATTGATTTTCATGGTCATTTTGGAGCTTTTAATTCTTTTTTTTATGGGAATTTTGATAAAGATAATTTTACTTTTTGTAAATTTTTTCCTTTTATTTGTAGTCAAATTAATGATATTATTTCATTTCAAAAAAGTCAATTTCAAATGCCAAAATTTAAAAAAGGAACTGGGAGAATTCATTTATTTGAAGAGTTAAATATTGAAAATATTTTTACTTTAGAAACTTCATATTTTGGTTGTGTTAATGGTAAATATAGTAATCAATATTTAACTGTTGAAAAATTACAAAATATTGGAAGAGATATTTGTGTTGGGTTTTTATATTTGTTTTATCATAATAATATAAATAATGTATTTATGAATTTGAGTTTAAATAATTATCCAAAATTAAAAAGTGTCGTCGAGAAAAAATATGAAGAAATTAATAATGAATTTAATATGTTTATTGAAAAGAAAAATAATAATATAAATAATAAAGAAAAGAATGAAGAAAAAAATGAAGAAGATGATGATAATTTAAGTTCAAATGAAAGTAATAGTGAAAGTGAACCAAGTGATGATAATATTGATATTGAAGAATTAAAAAAATTAATTCCTTTTGGAACAAAAAAAAAAAAATTTAAAAAGAGAAAAAGTGATAAAACAATGTATTTAAATGGTAAAAAAAATTCAATTTATGGTGAAATGAGTTTAATTGAAAATACAAATTATAATACTACTAGTAGAATGTTACAAAATAATGCTAATTCTATTAATTTACCAAAAATCTCAAATTCTTCAGTTGATTCAAAACAAAATGAAAATACTATTTTAAAAAGACAAGTTCTTTTAAGTGGAAATTACAAAAAAAAAATATTAAATATTTCTGTAAATATTCCTTCACAAATTCAAAATGTTTATAATAAAAATTATATTAATAATAAAAAAAATTTAAATAATAATGAAGTTATTATTATGGTTAATTCATTTACTCAAACTGAGGAATTATTTTTTAAAATGCATTGGACTTATTTTATAGGTTCTTATAATATTATTACTCCAAGATATCAAGCAAATAATAATTCAAATCCAGTTACTTTAATTACTGATTATCGTTATGAAAAATCTCAAAATAAAGTTATTAAAACAACTACTAAAAATTATAATATAACTCGACCTAAAAGTAAAACTAAAAGCAAAAATAAAATAGAATCAGGATTTTTAATGAAAAATGTTTATAATTTAAATAATAATGATAACAATTATACTTATAAATCTTTATCAAATGCATTTAAAATTAATAAATCACCTTTTCAAATTTTAGGTTATAATAATTTGAATAATATTAAATCATTTGATTTAGGATATATAATAAAAAAGTAAATTTTGAACATTATAATAAATATTAATAATATAAATAATTATTTAATTTTAGAAATGAATATTTAAATTATAATTCATAATTATTATAATTAAAAAGGAAAAAATAAACAAAAAAAATGGATTTAAAATCAAATAGAATTAATATTAAATTATCAAAAATTGATGAAAGCTTTGATACAAATTTTAGTGAAAATCAATCTCTAAATAATTCAATTACAATGGATAATAGAAAAACAAAAAAGAAATCTGTTTCATTTGCTGTAAAAATTGAAATTATTGAGGTTAAATGTTATAAAAAATTAAATAAAATAAATTCAATACCAAATAAATTAATAAAAGAAAATTTACGTAATTATAGAAATCTTGAAGATGTTTATAGACCGAACAATGGACAAAATTGTTTTGGATGTTTTGTTTTTTAATGATTTTACTATTCAAAAAAATATTTAAATTATTATATAGTTTTGTAATTTAATTTTAAATTTTATTAGTATTTTATTGTATTATTAAGAATAAATTATTATTTATATATTGCAGATTTAGAATAATATTTTATATTAAAATGAAAAATTACTAAAGACAATTTGTTTATTTTTTTTGATTTATATTATTATAATAATATAAATATAAGATAAAATCTAAAATAGAAATAAAATATTAAATATTATTTTTATAAATAAATATATGAATTAATATTCTGTTTTTTTTCTTTTTGAAGTAT
>JAEEGK010001483.1_pt1 | contig 58914 bp, 56 predicted proteins | sample 8958771 | NCBI WGS metagenome assembly JAEEGK01 (sample SAMN16246547, study PRJNA631951) | gut metagenome | biome: gut microbiome; feature: rumen; material: SC-attached | host: Bos | place: Iran: Karaj | collected 2018-10 | reverse complement strand
TCCCCTTCTTTCGGCAGGTCGCCTGCGAACTCCTCTGTAGGGATTAATCCCTCTGATTTGTCTCCAATGTCAACATAAACATAGTCATTGGTAATCTGTACTACGATACCTTCTACCATCTGACCAGCCTGTGGTGCATTGAATTCTTTAAGGGACTCCTCTAATTGTGTCTGAAAGTCACCCTTGGAGTTCTGGGGTCCTTCCTTTTCCACTTCCATTTCTTCCATTCTAAAACCTTTATTTTATGAAATTTGTTTTTCTATTATCGCACAAACTTCTTCTATCGTCAAGTTAGAAGTATCTATATACAGTGCATCAGGAGCTATCTTAAGTGAGCCCTCTTTTTTGTTTTTATCCATTTCGTCGCGCTTTTCAATGGATTCTTTAATCTGTTCAAGGGTCATATCACTTACACCCTGGTCAAAACGGCGCTGTGCACGAACCTGGGCAGAGGCATCAAGATAAACTTTAACTTCTGCATTTGGGAAAACAACGGTAGTCATATCGCGGCCTTCGCACACAATACTCAGTGATTTTGTAATTTCGCGCATAAGGTCATTTACAAGATGGCGGATTTCTACGATTGCACTAACCTGAGAAGCGTTATTTGTTACGCGGTCGTCGTGAAGATGTGCAGTTACGTCTGTGCCGTTTAAGATAAAGTGGCCTTCTTTTGTATATTCAATCTTCTGTTTGCGACAAAAATCAAGAGTTGCAGCTTCATCCTTGTAGTCTATGCCTGCATCCAGAACAGCCATAGTAAGGGTGCGGTAAAAGCCTCCGCTGTTCAAAAAAGTAATGTCATGTCTGTCTGCCAGCATTTTGGCAATAGTACTTTTTCCAGTTCCAGCCGGTCCGTCAATTGCGATAATCATGTATTCCTCCTGTTTTGCACCGTGTTCCTTAAACTTATAGAAACATTATATGAAATAAAATATAGATTTATCAAGATATGAAAAATGAAGAAATCTATGAAAAAAACTACTCCAAAGAAACACAGATAGCTGGAATGATACCTCCTGATGAATTCGTAATCGACATGTTATCAGCACTACATCCCCATGCAACAAATCTAGCCAATCGCCAGTCACCATTCATTGGAGTTCGCAACCACCAGAATGTATAATGCTGGTTATCACTATAATAGTCACAAACACCTCTGGCTTTTGCGAAATCAGTTACAGAAAATGTTCGGACATTGTTTATCCCATAATTACCAAGATTTCCAAACCCAAAAGTGCCCTGTGTAACTTCATATTCACTTAATAAAAACACTTTGTCATATGTATTCTCGCAGGCATAATCTTTTCTACTGGTATTCCACGGCGCCATTCTTTCAACCGGGTATTGAACATTACTGACATATGAATTATCAACTTCTGTTACAGAAATCATCTGCTGTGCCTTTTCGGTAAAAGCAGTTTGCAAAAATCCTTTATTCAAGTATTTATCATTTGAATAATGAAGTGGTTTTTCTTCATCTGAAAGCTCATCAACATATTTCAAAAAAGATGAAAAATCATAATATTTTTCAACTGTAGCAACATCTTTTGTAGCATTATATGAAAGTCCATTTAAATAAGCCCTGACTTCACTTTCTTTATAATTATTTGGATAAACAAGTTTATCATCTATTAATCTGTAGCAGGACTCACTAAAGAAACACGAAGCGTCCAATACTGATTCACAAAGAAGCAGTGCCTTATTTGTATTATTGTAGTTTCTGGTAACAACACGCCACAATAAAGGCTCAACTCTGAAATATTGTGTTTCATATCCATTTTCAACAATCTTACAATACCAGTACCCGTCACTTCCCTTATAGTACGTAAAGGCGCCATGTTCTTCACTCTGACTTTCATCTACTGTTACACGTGCAGGCTTGACTGTTTGCGGCCAGTCTCCAAAAATTGCATATTCAATGTCATCTCCAAATACCACGATACTTTCCTGAAACTTATATGTGGGTGGCTCAACAGAAGCAGTTATAGTTTCATTGCTTGCACTGCTAAGAGAAAAGATAAGGAAAATCATTGTAAAGAAAATTAATAATTTTTGTTTCATTATTTTACTCCAATCTATATTAATTTATTCTACAACGCACCTTTTCCTTTTTCAATCATTTTCTTAGGCGCTCTAATTACAAGTCTTTATCTTTTTGGAAATCTGACATAAAAAACTAGCGGCTTACAGCCAGGTCGAGTAGGCCCTTCACTTCTGCCGGAGTTAAATCTCTGTGTTCGCCGGGGCGAAGGTCATCCAGATTTACATTACCGATGCGGACTCTTACAAGTGAACGGGTTCCAATACCCTGGCTTTCGAGTACAGTTCTGATTTCTCTGTTTTTTCCTTCTATAAGAGTGATGCTTACCTTGCGTGGTTTTAGGATGTGGCAGCGGACGCATTTGTAGAAGGTGTTTTCTACGCGGATGCCTTTTTCAAAGCGGGATGGGAAATCTTCCGGGACATCCTGACTTGTTTCTACTATATATTCTTTTTCTATCTGGCTTGAGGGATGACTGAGTTTTGCAGCAAAGTCGCCGTCGTTTGTGAATAAGATCATGCCTTTGCTGTACATGTCAAGGCGGCCTACATTGTAGAGGCGTTCCTTGTAACTGTCACGGAGGAGATCTGCTGCTACCTGGCGGCCTTTTTCGTCGCTGGCTGAACAGACAAAACCTGCCGGTTTATTTAAGAGTACATAACATTTGCGTGATTCTGGTTTGATTTTTTTGCCGTCTACGGTGATTGTATCTGCGGAACTTACTTTTGTTCCAAGTTCTGTTACGACAGTGCCGTTTACAGTTACGCGGCCGTCCTGGATAATTTGTTCACAGGCGCGGCGGCTTGCAACTCCACTGTGGGCAAGAAAAACCTGAAGTCTGATTTTTTCGTCTGTTGAGTTTGGACTATCGGGCAAGTTCGAATCTCTCCTGATCGTCTTCGTCGAGTTTTGGGAGCTCTGCAATTGAATTGAGCTGGAACAGGCGCAGGAATTCCTTTGTTGTTCCAAAAAGTGTTGGTCGGCCAGGTGCTTCTTTTTTTCCAACTTCCTTGATTAAGTTTCGTTCAAGCAAAAGACGGATCATATTGTCTACACCTACCCCGCGGATTGATTCAATTTCTGCACGGGTAATTGGCTGTGAATATGCAATAATAGAAAGAGTTTCCAAAGCTGAACGTGAAAGACGGCCTTCGCGCTTAGAACCATACTGTTCCTTAAGCACAGCCCAGTATTCCTTTTTAGGCACAAGACACCAGCCGCCTGTAATCATTACAAGCTCAATGCCGGAATTTTCAGCAGTATATTTTTCCTTAAGATTTTCAAGACATTTTTCCACAACATCATCTGCAAGCTGGGCCTTGTTCGCAAGCACCTTAGCAGTGATAGGTTCGCTTTCCAAGAACAAAATAGTTTCGCACAACGCGGTTTCTTTATTAAAGTCCATATTTATTTTCCCTGATGAATCTATAATAGTAAAATTTCCCGCTCCCGTCAAACCGTGATGAAGAAGAATTATAAGGAATGATCGTCCGTATTATTCTCCTATATGAAGGCAGTTGCGGGACGCAGGAAAAAGAAAGTAAGGGGGGACCTGCAGTGGGTCAGCCGCGTTTACGCCGGCTGGCGCACGGCTGCAGGGGGATACCTTGCTTTTTTTTCCGCAAGTTTTCGTAGAAAACTTGGTAAGCTCTGCGTCTCGCTGGGACCCGCCATGTTAATGACTTAATAATGCGGATAATATAATTATGTTTAGTTACTTGTTAAATCTTCTTCATCCGGCACGTAGCCTTCGTTGTCTTCGCGGGCACATATCTTTATGTCACCGAACATTTTGTTCTGGAATATTGTAATCATTTTGAATTTTACTGCTTCAAGAATTGCCATGAAAGCGCAGATTACGTCCATTTCGTTGCCTTTGCGGGTGAGAAGGTCGGTGAACATACATTCCTTTTTATCTTCCAAAAGCTCGTTCATCAAGGTAATCTTTTCGTTTACAGAAATCTCCTCGTACATGTTCAGGATCTTTTCATTTGAATACTGACCCATCATTGACTTGAAGATTGACTGCATCTGCTGCAGCAGTTCCCAGGTGTCTATTTCTTCCCACATGTCGTCGCTTTCTTCAAACGGCAGCACGCGTTCAATTTTCTTGCGTTCAAAGTTCCATTCAGACTGGTCTTCTTGTTCTTCAAGCATAGAAGAAAGCTTTTTGAACTTCTGATATTCAATAAGTTTATCTACAAGTTCCTGGCGTGGATCTTCGTCGTCTTCGTCATCCATATTGAATTCAACAGGAAGGAGCATGCGGCTTTTAATATAAATAAGCTTTGCGGCCCAGCTGTAGAACTCAGACAAGTCGCCCAAGTCTGTCTGAACAGCATAATCAAGATATTCAAGATACTGTTCTGTAATCTGTGCAATCGGGATATCGTAAATATTTACTTTACTTTCACGGATCAATGACCAGAGCAAATCAAGAGGGCCTTCAAATTCCCCTGCTCTGTATGCATGCTTTTCTTTTACTGCAACTGCTTCTGCCGGTTTTTCTGTTAATTCAAATGTATCACTCATAACTGCCACCTGTTCTATTATGCCGCTTCCGTTTTCTAAATTAAGGTTTTTAAGATAAGCGGTAAATTTTTCCCTTATTTGAGTATCGGCAGAATTGGTTAAAATCTCCAATGCCGGAACAAGAACAAATGCTCTTTCTCCAATGCGCGGATGAGGAATTTGTAAATCAGGTGTGTTGATTGTTTCGTCGCCGAACAGTTCTATATCAATATCAAGCGGGCGCGGACCAAAGCGGATTTCCTTGTCACGGTCGCGGCCATATTCGGCTTCTATTTGATTGATTTTTTTCAGCAGGTCATGTGCGGTAAGATTGTCGTCTACAAAACCGCAGGCAGTCATGTTGTAAAAGTCGTCCTGATCTTCTACATACATTGCACGGGTTTTGTAGACCGAAGAAAAACGCGGAGAGTCCAGGATTTTTACAAGCTCACGGCAGGCACACTGCAAAAGCTCTAGCGGCGCCTTACCCTGAAAACTCTTATTTGAACCTAATCCTAAAAGAACTCTTCGCATTAATATTACTCGGCTGCAGGAGCCTCTACTTTAGGAGCTGCTTCCGGTGCAGCCTTAGGTGCAGGAGCAGGCTTTACTTCTACAGGATTACCTTCCTTATCTTTGAAAACCTGGCCCGGGAAAACTTCGGCACGAATCTTGTTTTCGATATCCTGGGCAAGCTGCGGATTACCTTCGATATAGGCAACTGCATTTTCCTTACCCTGGCCGATTTTTTCTTCGCCCATTGTGTACCATGCTCCCCTCTTGTCGATGATTCCGTGTTTAACAGCAGAATCCAGAAGGCTTGCAGATTTGGAAATACCCTTTCCAAAGTAGATGTCGATTTCGCACTTGCGGAACGGAGGCGCAACCTTGTTCTTTACAACCTTTACGCGAACTCTGTTTCCAAGAGCATCTTCATCACCCTTACCATCAATTGTTTCAATGCGGCGGATTTCAAGACGAACAGATGAATAGAACTTAAGAGCCTGTCCACCGGTTGTTGTTTCAGGGTTTCCGAACATTACACCAATCTTCATACGGATCTGGTTGATGAATACTACAATACAGTTTGACTTACCGATTACTGCTGTAAGCTTACGCAAAGCCTGGCTCATAAGACGTGCCTGCATACCCATTACGGCATCACCCATTTCACCTTCGATTTCTTTTTCAGGTGTGAGAGCTGCAACAGAGTCTACAACAACAATATCAACCGCACCACTGCGAACAAGGTTCTCTGTAATTTCAAGAGCCTGCTCACCTGTATCCGGCTGAGACACCCAAAGCTCATCAATGTTTACGCCAAGGTTCTTAGCATAAACAGGATCAAGTGCGTGCTCTGCATCTACAAACGCAGCAACGCCACCGAGCTTCTGTGCCTCTGCAATTGCATGCAGCGCAAGTGTTGTCTTACCAGAGCTTTCTGGTCCATACATTTCGATTACACGACCGCGCGGATATCCGCCGATCCCAAGAGCTTCATCAAGCAGAATTGAACCTGATGGAATTACATCGATTCCTGTTGCATCTGCCTTGTCGCCCAACTTCATCAAAGCACCCTGACCAAACTGCTTTTCAATCTGTAAACGTGCAGCTTCGAGTGCCTTCATCTTTTCCGATGTGTCCATCGGAGTTGTACTATTACTTGACATTTTTGCCACCTTCCTCCCACATATAATATGGACAAAAAAATCGACTTCTTACAAAAATTTTGAAAAATTCTTTAAAAAAAAGCAATTTTTTTTATATTCTTTACTTTAATCCGTCTTTTATGCTCTGATAAATTGCTTTTCCTTCAAGATAAAGCTTTTTATCTTCAGAGCAGATTTTACCAAGAATCTTTACCGGCTGGTCCGGCTGAATGTTTGGTGCAGAAGCAAATCTTACATTTACAATGCCTTCTACAACCTCTCCTGATTCATAACCAACAAGAAGCTGGCAGGAATAAGTTCCGTTTTCGTTCAAAACAGCATTTGTGATTTTTCCGCCCCAGCTTACCCAGGCATCCAGATATAACGAAGGTTCTGCTTCTACTGCTGCATAAGTCGGGTTATCTGTAAGTGTATCAAAAGTTGGTTCTTCAAGATAACTCATCAGGATGCGTGCCTTCTGCTTAATTGAAACAGATGTATTCGAATTCAAAATCCTGTTTATTTCTACCTGAGCAGCATTATCTCTGTGTGCCTGGAAATAATCCATTGCATCAAGATATGCCTTTGAAATCTGTTTGTCGTTCAAGATAAAGCCGTAAGTCTGACCAGACAAATCTTTTTCCTGAGCATTGCTTTTTTCATCTGCAGTAAGCGTAAGCTCTGTAAGGTCACGGCGTTCACCTTTGTAATAGTTTTTATGAGGAAAGAACGCAAGCACAAGAACAACGCCTGCAATAAAGCAGATTGCGGGAACAACAATAGAAGCAACCTTTTCTGGATTCACACCAAGCGGCGGATAAAACTGTTCAATACGGCCTGTATCTACCCAGCGGCAGATTGTATCATAGTCTCCGCGTGTACGTATAAACTCAACGGCACTTGCAGAGATTTTATTTGCTGGATCAATATCCTTTATTTCCATGTAATACTGAAGGGCGCGGTCTGTGTCTCCACGACGAAGAAAAATTGCAGCCTGACCTAAAAGAAGTCTTACATCGGCAATCTTAATTTTGCGGGCTTCACCAAAATATGTAACGGCAGAACCAATGTCTCCTACATAAAGACAGGCAGTTCCAAGCAGAATGTAGTATTCAAAATTTCCTTCGTAAATTTCTTCACGTGCTTCTAGGAGCTTTATGGCTGTTGCGAATTTTCTTCTTCGCATGAGCTTCCATGCTACTGTCAATACATCCTGTGTCATTTACAATCCCACCCTTCTGCCTTTTTTATCTGGCATTCAATATTGTAATTATAGCATCAAGTTCTGCATTCAATGCGTTAATTTCTTCCTTGTTTACTTCAGGATCGCCTTCTTCAAGACTTTCAATTTTGTCCAGAAGTGCCTGAATATAATCAGCCGAAAGTTTATCATCAGAAATTGAAGAAATATTCTGCGGCTTTGGTTCTTCCTTAACAGGTTTTGGTTCCTCAACTACAGGCTTAACTTCTTCTTTCTGTGGTGCAGGTTTTGTCTCTTCCTTCTGAGGTTCAGACTTGATTACTTCTGCAGCAGGTTCTTTATCTTTTACAACAGGAGTCTTTTCGGCAGGAGATTCCTTTTCCGGTTTTGCTGTATCCTGCAATGGCTGACCTGTAATAAATGCGGCACCACCCGGAACTTCTTCACCGCTGGCAATTGAAATATAGAAAATCTGAGTCTGTTCCTGTTCAGGTTCGAGTGAAGACTTTGGCCAGTAAATTCCAACTGCCGAGTTGTTATAAGAAAGAACTGTATCAAAAGAACGGAAGGTTGTCATATCTGCTTCCCATTTCTTTGTATCAAGAGTTGTAAAGTTGGCAAGAGCTACAGATTCAATTGGAGTAATATCAGAACCGTCAAGAATTATCTGCATTGTTGCCTTTGCATTCTTAGAAACAATCCATTTGCTTTCGTCCATTGTTCTATAGAGTGCTTCACTTTTTACAGGTAAATCTTCGCTTGTGTAAAAATGATGTCTGTCAGTTTCACCAAGGACTGTATCAAGAATAAGCTTAAATGTAAAATCATTCTTTTTCTTTCCAAGATTCTGAACTGTTGCAGTAACCTTTATTGTATCTTCTTTTTCGCCTTCAACCGACGAAATGCATTCAAATTCAAGTTCAACAACTGCAGTTTTTTCGATTGTATAACGGATTGCAACACCTTTTGCTGTTTTCTTTGCAGCAGAAGCAACATTTGAATCGTCGCACAATTTATAAATACTTCTTCCAGCCTTTAAATACAAAGAGGTTGTTGTATATTCGTTTGCTGTAGAAAGAACTGGAATGGCTTTATCGTCTGCACCAACAGCTGCTATAGAAAAAGTTCCTTTCTTAGGACGAACATTGAACTTAATGTTTCCAATTACATTTGTAATAGGACGAATAGAAGTAGAAACCCATCCTGTATAATTCTTTTTGCTTTCTTTTGCATTGAGCGGAACATCGCTTTCAATCTTGTAAGAAGATTCTTCACTTGTTGTAACAAGAAGTGCATCTGACTCGTTGATTTCCTGCTCATCCTGGGCATCTACATTTTTAGAAGTCTTTGAATCTCCTGAATCAAAAACAACTTCCTTTACACCATCATCTGTAGACGCACAGCCAAAGAATAAACTCAAAATTGCAACGGCAGCAAGGCCTGTAAATAATTTATTTCGCATCATTCTGTTTTTCTCCATCCAAAAGCCACTGAACAAGGCGTGCTTTCTGCTTAAGAAGCTTTAAATCTTCGTCTGCAGGACTTGTTTCTGTAAACACGTTTTCTTTTTCGGCTGCAACAATAATTGCCTGCTCCTGATCTGAACGTGCTTCCTGTTCTGCTTTAAGCTCAGCAATCTGAGTTTCAAGGTCGCGGATCTGTTCTTCAAGTTCCTTATTTTTCTGCTGAGCATCTACAAGGCGCTCTCTTGTTGTATTAATTGCTTCGGAATTATAAAGTCTGAGCTGCTTTTCGTAATCTTCCTTTGCTGCAAGATATTCTTCGCCGGTCTGTTTCAAAAGATAAAGCAGTTTTTCTTCGCGTGAACGCTGGGCTATGCTTTCCATTCTGAACTGAGATGCAGAAACCTTATCGCTATCCGGATACTGTGTAAGGATTCTTTCGTAAAGAGTTTCTGCTTCGTCATACTTGTAACCTGCGTAAAGAGACTCTGCAATATAAAAAAGTGCAGAAGGATAAAGCTCGCTTGATTCATTCTGATGGCAGAAATCGCTTAAAACAATAATTGCTTTTTCATAGTCGCCGAGTGAATACAAAAGCTTACCGCGCATATACTGAATACGTGGTGTATAAATTGATCCCGGATAATTATGAAGGAATGCCTCTATATCCTTTAAGGCACGGTTATTATCTTCTGCATAAATTTCTGCAGTAATGAGCATGTAGTTTGTGTCGGCATTGTTATTCTGAGGGTAAGCAACTGCCTTGCGCAAAAGCAGTTCTGCCGATTCCCATTCGCCGCGTGAAAAAGCCTTGCATGCCTCTAAATAAGCGGCAGAAGAAGCATCGCTTGCAAAAAGAGACGTTCCGGCCCCGCAAAAAAGGCAAACTGCAAATATAAGACCAAGTATTTTTTTCAAAACCATACCTCGCTTTCTTAGTTCAAATCTGATTAATACTTCCAGTCAAGCTTACCTGTAAAAAAACTTGAACCAGAAACTACAATATCTACTCCAGCGTTCAGAACATCAGCAACTGTATTGCTGTTTATTCCGCCGTCGCAGGAAATAAGATAATTGTATTTCTTTTCTTCCCGAACTTTCTTTAGTTCTGCAATTTTTGCAACACAGGAAGGAATGATTTTCTGTCCGCCCCAGCCGGGATTAACAGTCATCACTAATATAATATCGGCACAATCAAGAATTTCCGACAATGCGTCTATTGGAGTAGCAGGACAAATTGCAACACCTGCCTTTTTTCCCTGTTCATGAATAAGCTGAATTAACCGGTGAGAATGTGGGGTTGCTTCAAGGTGAAAGGTAATCCAGTCGGCACCGGCAGCTGCAAAAAGCTCAATCTGGCGTTCAGGATGCTCTGTCATAAGATGAACATCGAACGGAAGCTTAGTTAATTTGCGGATTGAACGTACAACAGGCTCTCCGTAAGTGATTTCGGGAACAAACTGACCGTCCATAACATCAATATGAACTGCCCCTCCCTTGTTTTCTTCTATTTGTTTTATTGCCTTTTCAAGATTTGCAAAATCTGCAGACAATAATGATGGCGCTAAAATTGGTGTTTTCATTGTAAATATTATAGTAGTATTTTGTGTATTTTACAATAAGAAAAAAATCCAAAAAAATAATGCTTGACATATTGTTTTTTTAGGTGTATATATTTTGTTCCATTTTTTCTAAATTCGCATAATCTTTATTGATTAAAATCACAAACTCCTATATATTTAAATAAAGTGCTATGGAAATTGAGACAGAGAAAGGTTTAAAAGAAGTACTTCTCTACCTTGAAAAAGCAGATCTTGCAAATGCACAGTTGCGTTTGAGCAAATTGTACGAGCATGAGCTTGGTTGCGAAGAGATGGGCTACACAGACCGCTGCCGTGCCTTCTGGAGCGAAAGCATTGAAAGGCTCAAAATGATCTCAAATCCTTATGAAAAAGGCCAGAGACTTCTTGCAGAATGGAAATCGCTTACAGAATTCCTTTCAAGAGAAAAGTTCGTTTACGAGCCGGCAAGATTTTCTGTTCAAAAAGGATATTTCTCTTCGGCACTAGAGTTTTACATCGGGCAGATGGATGAAAAAGACCAGCTTCACCGTGCAGAAGTCTACAAAAATGCGGGAATCTGCTACAAAAAGCTTGGTGATTTTGAAAATGCAAGAACATGCCTGGCAGAAGCAAATAACCTTTGCCCTAAAAACGCATCTATTCTTGCAGAACTGGCCGACTGCTATTCACTTTGTGGTGAAGACAGATACGGCAAACTGTTTTTCAGGGAAGCATTTTTTCTTGATGCAGACCAGATAGACATTGATTTTCTTGATTCAGAGCTTATCAAGTGTCTTATTGATAAAACGGTACAAAAAGGCCATACCGGGCGTTCGTTCAAACAGTGGATTCCTGTTTACGGAGTTTTGTGCGGCATTTTTAATATAAAGAGAGAGCTTAATTCACAGGAAGTAGGAAGACTTAAACAGGAAATCTATGCAAAGGAAAACGAGTTCAAGGACCCGTCCTGCAACACAGATATGCTTGTGCCAGGCCTGCTGAATGATTATTTCTGGCTGATTGACCACTATGTGCTAACCCACGAGAATGCGGCCCAGGTCAATGAAGTTTTGTTAAAGATAAAAATTTTGGATTCGTCTATTTACGAGGCGTATATTAAGTAAATTAAAGGCCCCCGGCCTGATTCAGGAGTTATAAGATGGCAGAAAATTTAGTTCAGAGCGTACAGGATATGCTCAAGGAAGAGACTTGGACAAGAGCAACTATCAGCAATTACACACAGAGTAATCTTAAAGAACTTACAGATATCGTTGAAAAAGCAAGAAACGAAAACTGTGTAGATGATATTCTCAATCTTTGTGAGGAACATCTTTCTCATTCAAAGGACAGTATCATTGCTCTTTATCTTTCGGGCATTTTCTCTCTGCAGAAAGGAATAATTGACAATAACTCCCTGGAAACTCTTGTAGATATTTTCCAGAAAAACCACAAGGAAGCAATTGTAACAAGCCTTTGCGAAAGCATTCTTGACGATGATCCTAACAACAAGTTTGCACTCCGTACACTTGCCGACACTTACATGGCAGAAGGCAACGACAAAGCCTGGGACCTTTACACTCAGATTGTAAAGATTGATTTCCAGGAAGCAGATATTGCAAAGCTCCTTGCTGAACATTTTGCCGATTCAGATGAAAAACTTTCTCTTGAATACTACAAAAAAGCCATTTTGCGCTATATAAACATCAATAACTACAATTCCTGCAAGGAAGTATGGTCTATCCTCGTTTCAAAAATCCCACAGGAAATTGAATTCTTCCAGCTTTTGCGCAGAAAAATTGCAAAGGCCTTTGGCGAATTAAAAACAACAACTCTTATGCAGGAGCTTTACAACTGGTACAAGGAAAATGCTTCGTCTAACGCATCATACTGGGATACAGCAATCCAGATTCTTAAGCAGAACCTTGAAGTTGAACCAAAAGACACCTGGGCACGTAAAGAAATCACAGACTGCTACAGAGGTAAATACGCTTCTCACAGTCATCTTGAAGACTATATCAAATCATCTAACCTTACACAGAGCTACCGTAACGTTTTTGAAGCTATCAACGACTTTGAAAAACACATTGCTTTTGATAAGGGAAGCTTTGTATTCCACCGCAACTGGGGTGTTGGTATTATCCGCAAGCTCGAAAAGGATATGCTTACAATCAACTTTGGTAAAACTGGTGGAATCCGCGAAATGTCTCTTAAAATGGCAGTTTCTGCACTCAAGCCTCTTTCAAAGGATCACATCTGGGTTCTTAAAGCAACAATGAAGAAGGATGAACTTGCAAAGAAGGTTAAGGATGAAAAGAAATGGGCACTCAAGACAATCATCCAGAGCTTTAACAACAGCTGCGACTTCAAGAGAATCAAGGCAGAGCTTGTTCCTGCAATCCTCACAACTGGTGAATGGACATCTTGGAACACTGCTGCTAAGAAGATTCTTGATTCAGATGCAGAATTCGGTGTAAATCCAAACGACATCAATCAGTTTATCGTACGCGAACACGAAATCAGTCCTGAAGAAAAACTTTCTAACGAGTTCAAGGCACAGAAACAGTTCTTTGCACGTATTGAAATCTTGATGAAGTTCTTCAACAGCGACATTACAGATAATTCAAGCGACTTGTTCTCTGAAATGTATTCATACTTCACAGGTTACCTTAAGAATATTAAAAAGGTTGATGAACAGGTACTTGCATCTTACCTTATCGTAAGAAAAATAAGCGGAATTGACCGCCAGTTCCTGTTCCCTGTAAAAGAAACATTTGCAGATATTTACAACAGACTCATTGACCCTACTCCAAGAGAAGCTTACGAACTTCTTAAAGATTCAAAGAGCATAAACCTTAAGGATGAATTCCTTGAATGCATAAAGATGCTCCCAGACTGGAACGTTCAGTTTGTTAAGCTCTTCCCTACAGTTCTTGATGAAAAACTTCTTAATGAACTTATTAAGGGCGGCTTTGAATCAGACGTTCAGAAGCTTGTTCGTACAGCATTTGAACAGTCAAAAGATTTCCGCGAAACTGTTATTTATCTTTTCAAAAACTGTCAGGAAAAAGACTGGTACAAGAATGCCGGTGTTTCTTACGAAAAGCAGCTTATTACACTTATCAACATCATTGAGCTTACATTCCGTGAAATAAACAACCACGTAAATACAACAGAAAACAAGAAAATCAACAAAAATGCTTCGGCCCTTTTGTTCGACGATTCTTCTCTGTTCAAATATCTTGCAGAAAAAGATGAAGATACAGTTAAAAAGCTTTACACACTCATTGACGATATTGCAGACATTGATCCTAACTACAAGGCTCAGACACGAAGTAAGATTCTTGAAAAATATCCAGACTTCAAGTTCCGTGTATCTGAAGAAAAGACTGCACAGCCAAAGGGTATGCTTGTTACTGCAAAGATGCTCGAAGAAAAGAAGGCAGAAGCAGACCGCATAATGAACATAGAAATTCCTCAGAATGCAAAGGATATTGCAGAAGCTCGCGAAAAGGGAGACTTGAAGGAAAACGCAGAATACAAATCTGCAAAAGAAAAGCAGCACATGCTCAACCTTTCTCTTTCAAAGCTTCAGGAAGAGCTCAACCGCGCAACTGTATTCGATCCAACTACAAGTACAACAGCAGTTGTTTCTTTTGCTACAGTCGTTACACTCACAAACAAAGAATCAAATGCCGATGAAACATACACAATTCTTGGACCATGGGAATCGGATCCGGACAACAACATTATTTCTTACATGTCTCCATTCGGAAACGCAATTATGGACAAGAAGGTTGGCGAAGAAGTTAACTTCGAAATCAACGAGCATGAATATGTTTACATTGTAAAAGATATTCAGAAGGCAAAAATCTAGGGCACATGCCGGAATCAAAAAATATGACAGAACTTATTCCGGGAGTATTCGTTATTCCCGGAGTAACTAATGTCGGTGTCATTGCAGATTCAAAAAAGTCAGAAATCTACCTCATAGATACAGGACGTACAGAGGATCAGGGCTTACAGATGTTTGAAGTCCTGCAAAAAAAATTTCCGGAATACAAAATCAAGGCAATCATTAATACTCATGCACATGCAGACCACACCGGAGCAGATGCGCTTATTCAGAAAAAGACCGGCTGTGAAATATATCTTTCGGCTGCAGAACGAGGCATTCTTGAAAATCCGTTTATACAAAGCTGTGTTTTGTGGGGCGGTTTTTCTCCAAAGGAATTTCATAATAGTCTTTATATGCCTGCCCTTGTTGAACACACAAAACTCATTGATTTTTCTAAGACAATCCGTATTGGTGCTCCGGACGGCAGTACTTACAAAATGAACTTTATGGAGCTTCCGGGCCATTACTTTGGAGACACCGGAGTTTTAATAACAGCAGCAAATGGTCAGAAAATTCTTTTTGCAGGAGACGCAATTTCTAACCGCGCCGAACTTGGTAAATACTGGATTCAATTTATGGTTCAGCCTGACAAATGCGCCGAAACTCTTACAAAAATCTGCGGTATAAAAAATCTTATCTGGTGCATTCCTTCTCACGGAAAATTCATAAAGGATGATTTGAATGAAACTGCCGAACTTTGCACAATTGCAATTTATTCTACAAGACAGTCAATTCTGAATGCGCTTAAAAAAAGTCCGCTTTCTACAGAAAAGCTTATTCAGGAAGTTGCACGCCAGCACAATATTTCTATGGGCCTTGGCCAGTACAATCTTGTAAGCGCAACAATACGCTCGCACCTTTCGGCATTAAGAGAAAAGAAAATGATTAAGATGAAGGTTGTTGAGAATGCTGTTATTTGGGAAAGCGTATAACTTCGTTTTCGTCCCAGTTTTCTACAATGCGTACACCGCTTGATGTTCCAATTCTATTTGCACCGGCTTCGAGCATTTCTATTACTGTTTTTGCATTGCGTATTCCACCAGAAGCTTTTACTCCCATGTCTGTTCCAACTGCCTCACGCATAATTTTTACATGGAAAGGATTTGCTCCGTTAGGAAGCTGCTGACCTTCGAGTCCTTTTGGATTTGCAAAACCGGTTGATGTCTTTACAAAGTCGGCACCGGCTTTTTTTGCACAAAGACAGCACATGCGTAATGTTTCATCATCAAGGAAACAGGTTTCCATAATAACTTTGATGACTGTCTTTTTGCCAAGCTGCGAATCAAGTTCACGAACAGCTTTTACTACAATTGCAATATCGCTTCCGACTAAAGAAATGCGTCCGTCAATTGCGGCACCCACATTTATTACCATATCAATTTCTTCTGCACCGTTTTTGATTGCATCACAGGCTTCGAATGCCTTTACTTCAGAAGAAGAAGTTCCAAACGGAAAACCTATTACAGTACAAACCTTTACACCTGTTCCAGCCAGGGTTGTTGCAGCATAAGGAACATAACATGGATTAATACATACAGAGGCAAACTTGTAAGTTACAGCTTCTGTACACAACTGCTGAATCTGCTTTACCCCTGCCTCAGGTGCCAAAAGAGTATGGTCAATATATGAAGCGATTTCTTGTTTAGTCATAGTTTTATAATACAATGACATTTATTTTTTTTCTACCTTTTTCTTTGAAGTAGTGGTATAATTGAAATTACAAAATAATATTATACAAGGAGTATTATTATGGGAAAAAAGAGTTCTTTACCTCTTATCTATTTAATCGGTATGCTTTTAGTAGCAATCGGTTTCTGCCTTCCAATGTTCAAAGGCCTTGGAATCAAAACAAATGGTTTTGATTATATGAACTTTAAGAACTTCGGATGGATGACAATTGCCGCACTTCTTATTTTCTGTGGCGCTGTTCTTGGTGTAATTTTCTGCTTTGTTGGTGGAAAGAGTTCAAGCCTTCTCAAGCTTGTTTGTGTAATAGTTAGCATTGTTGGTGGTGTAATACTTATCATCAAATTTAATGATAACTGGCTTACAAAACAGATTGGAAAAGGATTTATCAAACACGCATATATAGGATTCTATATGATTCTTGTTGGATGGGTTCTTGGTATTGTAGGTGCCGTAACAAACAAATAAATCATAATCTGATTTTTATTGCGCCGGATTTTTCGTCCTTTGGAAGAGAATCCGGCGTTATTTTTTTAACTTCGATTAAATCGCCTGAGCATGGACGGAACGGTGGCTTTGGAAGACGAGTATTATTACTGCTCGGAAGTTCAACAAGAGCAAGCCCGTGTTCTGTGCAGGCATAAAAACCGCTCATATAATTTGGAAGCTTAAGTTCGTCGGATGTTATGCGGATTTGTGGCTGCTGCCCTTCAACTTCATGTGGTTGCTGAGCTTGTCTAAGCACAGAAATAAATGACAGTGTTGCCCTTTCCTTTGAAAGCTTTGCTCTTTGTGAAAGCTTAAGTAAGTTCTGAGGAGCGCCAGTTGTTTCAAAAGCAAAATTGCACCATTTATTTTTACTGCCTGTATAAGCCTTAAAGCCGCTCATAGGACATTCCTTTGAATGAGGGCATGGGGCCGCTATGTTGCAGCCATCTTTTATAAACCTTTCGCGCAAAAGAGAAAGTGTTCTTGCAGCTTTTGGAACTCCAGGTTCAATCAAAAGAAAACGCGCATTCTCTGCAGAATATCGTACAAGCTGGTCGTAATATTTCTTTACCTTAAATTCTGGAGGCATATCGTTTGCCTGATCAAGCTCATTGAACATATTTGCACAGGTAATAAAATCTGCCTTTTGTTTTATTGCTTCACCAAAGCTTCCCTTTACACGAATAATTTTCCAGGGAGCCATATTCAGCTTTGCACAAACAGAAAGAAAAATATCTTCACCAAAAGACATACTGGCAGCAGAAATATCAAGACAATACCAGGTAAGGTTCTTTTCTCTAAGTTCAGGACGAGCCAGAAAAAGTGCAGTTACAACAGTAAGAGGACCGCTTCCAAGATCAAGACAAACACAATCACTTTGCGGAAAGGAAGCCTGTGGTAAATTAGAGAAAAGCCTTGAAAGACGAACAAGATTCCACCAGGTAAAATAGCGGACATAAGCACTTAACTGAGTATTTTCATTCATATAACCAAGTCTGCGCGAAGCTCTGTCATCTGTCATTGAATGAGAAAGAGAACGAATATTTTCTGGTAATTGCTGCAACTGCCGGCTGTTCAAAGGTTTTATTCCCTGAACAATCTGATCAAAATCTTCTATTATTTTTACTGCATCGGCGGGAATCTTCGACAAATCAAACAGGGAACTAATTTTTCTGCTCATCATCTGCCAATATACATGCTTTTCTAAAAAAAGTCATTATAATCTTGTTAATGTACCATGAAACTGATATATTTTGGATAATGTTAGCGATGGCTCCTTACATTATTCTTTCTATAGTTCTCTCTTTAATTTCAATGCCAATAATCATTCATATTTGCAATAAGAACAAAACAATTGACTATAACGATGGGCAAGAGTTTCACCGTGAAAATATTTCAAGACGTGGCGGTGTTGGAATTGTTTTTCCGTTTCTCATTTCTTCACTGCTCTACCTTCATAACACAACAACAATAAGCGGAATGAAAAGCCTTCCTATTTTAATTGCAGCTCTAATGATTTTTGTGCTTGGATTTCTTGATGATCTTCTCACACTTCCGGCTCTTATTAAACTGATTGTTCAGCTTGCTGCAGCAGGACTTGTCACTTTTAACGGCTATCGTTTTACTCAGATTTTTGGCTGGATTCTTCCTGTTCCTGTAAGTTATATAATTACTTTCTGCTGGATTGCAGGTGTAATAAATGCATATAACCTCATAGACGGCTTAGACGGTTTGTGCGGTTCTCTTTCAATTACAGCAATTATTACACTTGGCGTTCTTTACTCAGTTTCACATAACATGGAAGCAGGTCTTTGTTTTATTCTTGCAGGAGCAATATTCGGATTTTTATGCTTCAACTGGCCGCCTGCCAAAATATTTATGGGTGATGACGGAAGTACATTCCTTGGATTTATGGTTGCTACAATTCCTCTTTACTCATCAAGTGATATTTTTGAATATAATAAATTTCTTATTCTTGTAATTCTAACAGCCTTTCCTGTTTTTGATACAATCGCTGCAATTTGGCGACGAATCCGTGACAGAAGACCTATCATGTCTCCTGATAAATCGCACCTGCACCATAAGCTTTTAAATATCGGTTACACAAAAAAGCAGGCATTAAGTCTGATTGTTTTCATTCAGTTATTGCTTTGCGGACTTGTAATTCTTTCCTACTTTATTGGAAAGCTTAAGGGTACTGCAATGCTTCTGGAAGGTTTTATCTTTATGATAATCTTCTTCAGCGTAATTCACTACACAAACAGAGCAATCAACCGTAAAAAAGAAGCAGAAGCAGCTGCTGCTGCAGAAGGCAAAGAACTTCCAAGCATTAAAGAAGCTTCTTTCAACGAAATCACTTCTGACAAATAAATATCTCGTCTTTGTGCATGGTTCCCAAAACGGCCAGCTGCTTCTTCAAGGAAAGCGCTGGATTTCTGGCAGCAAATTCCTTCAAATCTATTGAAAATCTGTTCATTGAAAAGTGCTGGTATACAAATACCTTCTTCCAGGCAGGAGTGTTCTGGCTGACATTTTGCAAAGTGTCGCGGTACGGACAGAAAAAGTGACCTTCCTTTAGTTCAGAATATCCTACAAGCCACAAATCTACATTACCAAGCTGCTGGTGGAGTTTTGCCGTCTGCTCTGCCATCCATTTTTGCGAAGTTAAAATCAATTCTTCTACTTTGGGGCCGCCTTCTTTTATAATTGTTTTTAGCTGTGCGGTTTTTGCGCTGTGAACAGGCGTTTTATTCAAAATAATAACATTACGGCGAAAGTCTATTCCAAGTTCCGGATGATTTTTAAAAAATCCATCTGCAAGTTTACCGGCCTGCCCGCATAAATAACGCTGATTTTTATTGAGCTGTTCATCCTTGCCCGGGTTATCGCCTATTACAATCAGTTTAATTTCATCGTCTGCGGTTATTTTATCAAGGTCTGTATTATAAACTACAGCATTTTCAAAGGGATATTCGGGAGTATCTGCCTTAACGGCGGCATTTTTCTGTAAATCACTCAGTTGGGGTATCTGGTTTGTCCATTCCAGAACCTTCTGCTTAAAAGCACTGCGAAACTCACAAAAAACTTTCCATTGATTGTTGTTCAAAAATTACTCCCATTTTTTTTTATTATGTGATATAATAGAATATCTTATAATGTTTGACAATAAATCTTTCATATAGATACGGAGGAAATATGAAAAAAATAATTGCTTTTGTTGCCGCTGCTGCAATGAGTCTTTCACTCTTTGCTCTGGATATTTTTAATTATGTTCAGATTAACGGAAATGTAAAAAACTACACACAGACAGATTATGATATTGGTTCAAAATTCGGAAACCTTACAAGAACTCCAGTGCTTAAGACTGTTACTACTTTAGACAACTCAGGAAGAGCAACTGAAGTAACAGAGCTTTCTCCACGTGATGCAATCCTTACAAAAACTGCAAACAAATATGATGTTTACGGAAATCTTACAGAATCAAACACATATGATGCAGATTCAAAGTTGATGTGGAAAACAATCATCACTTATTCAAACGGACAGAAAACAGATTCTTCTGAATATGATAAGAACGGCCTTTTGCGCGCAAAGACAATCTATCAGTACACAGACGGAAAACTTGCCGATGAAACTGGCTATGACAGCGACGGTGCACTTATCTGGAAGATTATTTACAAATACAATTCTGCCGGAAAGATTCAGGATATTTTTGAATACAATGCAGACGGTGCACTTGATATTCAGGAAACATATTCATATTCAGATGACGGAAAAATTGAAAGTCTTACTGTTTATGACACATATACAGAACAGACAGAAAAAAAGGTTTTCCGCTATGCAGCAAACGGAACTCTTTCTGAAATAACAACTTACGATAATACAAAACAGGTAACAAACCGAATTATTGTAAAATATGATGCAGGCGGAAACGTAACAAGAGTTTCTGAATACAACATTGCACAGAAATTTGGAACAACTGTAAATGAACTCATTTCTATGTCAGAGTTTGTTTATCAGTAATTAATTATTTGTATTTAAATTAAAAAAAATTGAGGTTTATCTATGAGAACTGTTGGTATTAAACTTGCGGACGGATCTTTCTACCCGATTATGGAAGAAGGTTCAGCCCAGACAAAAAAACTTGAACTCACAACTGCTAACGATAATCAGACCTGTGTAATGGTTGATTTGTATCGTTCAAAGACCTGTTCAATGGAAGATGCAGAATACATTGACACTCTCAAAATTGAAAACCTCAATGCTCATCAGAATGGTGAACCTAGCATTTCTTTTGATGTAGGCCTTGATGAAAACGGCGAACTTTCGGCTTCTATTGCAGACCCTGAAACCGGAGCAACAAGCAATTCACAGCTTACACTTGTTTCACGCACTGCAGAAGAACGACTTGTTACAGATGATTTTGCTGTTGAAGAACCTGTAGTAGACGAACCGGCAGTTGAAGAAGAAACTTCTGTAGATGAACCAGTTGTTGAAGACATGCCTGAAGAATCGGCTGAAGAAGATTCAGGAAACGGCGCTGCAGTTGCTGCTGGTGTTGTTGCAGGCGCTGGACTTCTTGCTGCTGCAGGAATTATGGCCGCAAACAAAAACAAGGATGATGATGAAGTTCCTGCCGACGGTGAAATTACAGACGATGATATTTCTGAAGTAACAGAAGATGCCGGTCTTGATGATTTTTCTTTTGAAGAAACACCTGCCGAAGAAGCACCTGTTGATGAAACAATTTCTGATGACACAAGCCTTGAAGATTTTTCACTTGATGACACTCCATCTGAAGAAACAATCGCAGATGAAATAACAACAGATAATGACACCAGTGATGACACAATCACTCAGGAAGGTGGACTTGATTCATTTGACCTTCCTGATGATACATCAATTGCTGACGATACTCCATTTGACGCAGACGCGACAATCTCTGATGAAAACGGATTTGCTGACGACAACGCATTCGCAGATGATACAACATTTGCAGATGGCACAACATTCGCCGACGATTCAACAATCCCTGGTGATGAAACTGTTCTTGAAGATGAAACCTTTGCAGCTCCACCAGAGCTTACAGATAACGAAGAAGAAGATACTGACGACTTCTTTAATGACATGGATTCAAATGACCTTGATTCAGAGCCGACACCATCTCCTTCTGAAGGCCTTAACTTTACAGGACTTTACGACAAAGAAACAGAAATGGGCGATTCTGCTGCTCACGAAGAAGACGATATTAAGAAAAAGACACGCGCACCTGTAATCATTTGTATTGTCTGCGCAATAATCTGTCTTATTGCAACCGCACTTGTACTGCTTGTTCTTCCAGGAAAGTTTAACCTTCGCCAGAAGATGGCAGAAAAGAAAGCCAAGACTGCTGTAGAAAAACCAGCAGAAACTCAAGCAACTACTGTTCCTGTAGAAGAAAAGAAACCGGATCCTGTTCCACAAGCTAAAGAAGATAAAGTAGTAGTAATTGAAAAAGCCGAAGACGTTAAGCCTGTTCCTCCTCCTGCTGCTGAAACAAAGAACAAGAATGTTACTTACAAAATCAAGTGGGGAGACACTCTCTGGGATATAGCCGACACTTACTACAAAAATCCATGGCGATACAAAAAAATCGCAAATTATAATGGAATAAAAAATCCTGATCATATTATCTCGGGAACAATTATTACAATTCCTGCAGAATAGGATTTTTCTGTGGTGGGCAAAAAGAATTTTCTCATTTATACAGCTTCTCTTTTAATGGCCGCATTTCTGCTGGTTTCATGTCCGTCAAATGAACAGTACGGTTATGATGCTGATTATTTTATTGGAATGCAAAAGCTTTCGGAAGGAAATGTAAAAGAAGCAAAACAGAAATTCAACAACTGTGTAAAAAAAGGAACTTATTACTGCGCCAAGGAAAGTGCAATTCAGCTCACAAAACTTGGTAACCTTCAGGAAAACAATGCTGCCGCTGAATTTCTGTATCAGAATTTTCCTGACCCGGATTCGCTTCTTATTCTTGCCCAGCAGTATTTTATTTCAAACGAGCTTCGTAAGCTTATAGAAGTCACAGACACAATTGATTTTGCTACTGCAGCTGATGCACTTATAAAACTCAGACTTAATACCCTGCTCGAGCTTAAACTTGAAGAAAAGTTTCAGGAAGAAGCGTACCGCTGGTTCACAAGCAGGGCTATAAGTCAGGAGCAGTATCAGTATTATAGAGATATTTATTCCCCGCTCCAGCCGGAAGAACTTAGCCCTAAAGCAGAAGCAATAGAATTCCGCATTACCCTTTACAAACGCGATTATCTTTTGGGCTATGAAAAAGCTGCAATATTGTTTTCCTATTTTGAAGAAGGGACACTTGAACCTCTTGCAATGCTTGCTTCCGATATTGGTAAATCTTACCTTTATGGTTCTGAGCAGATAATCAAAGACGCAGTATTTTTACGTCAGAAGGCAGAAGCATTTAAAGATACTCAAGCAGCCTTTTATTTCTGGTTTTATTCTGCAAGGCTTTATGATGGAGGAAATCTTTATAATTCACAGGCTTCTACCTGTTACGAAAATGCAATTGCTTCTACAGACGAGCCTTCTAAAAAAGACAATGCCCTGTGGTATCTTATAAAAACTAAATTAAAAATTTCACTCGATAAAACACTTGATTCAATAGATGAATATGCAAAAATCTGGAGCGACCCCGAATACTTTGATGATATTTTTGATTCACTTATTCCTTCCTTAATAGTAAACGGGAAATGGACAACCTTTAAAGATTTAATAGATAAGCTCGACGGTTATATTTCTAAAGAAACAATGGCCCAGCTCTGCTATTTATATGGCCGTTTTATAGAGTGCGGTTATGTTGATTTACCTGAAGAAGAACGTCCTGCCGAAGCTCAAAAGTTCTATACAAAAGCACTTGATAGTGGAACTTCTGTATATTACAAGCTGCTTGCTGCTTACAGGCTTAAACTTTCAGGAACAAAACTTGAACAGGTAATCTGCGGCGGAGCTCAGCCAAAGGTTTTAGATGAAACTGATAATCCTGTAGACAATCTTTTATGCGGTTATGCCACCTTTGGCTATTCAGACAAAATTTACAACAAATGGCAGGAGCTTTATAAAGAAGGAGCCGCTTCAGAAACAGGCTTTTATCTTGCAGACTTTTTGAATAAATGTGCAGCCGAAGATGACAGTTTTTATGTCAAAGCACTTAGAATTGCAGCCAGAGCCGGAAACATGGCAGAGTCTACTATTTCACTAAAAAATATGCAGACTATTTACCCGCAGAATTATTCAGAGTTTGTAAACGCTTATTCTAAAAAATTTAATATTGATCAGTCAGTTATTTATGCATTAATCAGAAGCGAAAGCTTTTTTGATAAAGAGGTTGTAAGTTCTGCCGGTGCAGTCGGATTAACTCAGCTTATGAGTCCTACAGCAGGCGAAATTGCACAAAAGCTCAGAATAAAAGAATATTCTCTTACCGACCCCGAAACAAATATAATGTTTGGAACTTATTATCTTTCTGAACTTATACGACGGGGAGACGGTTCTTTACTAAGGGCATTCTTTTCATATAATGCAGGCTTTAGGAAAGTAACAACCTGGCTCAACAGTTCCATGATGGATTTTGGAAAAGCCGGAAATCTTGATATGGACTTATTCCTTGAAACAATCCCTGTTTCAGAAACACGCGAATACGGACGAAAACTTGTAAGTGCAACAATAATGTACGAATATCTTTATTCAGATACAGACCTTTCTGACTACACAGCCTTTGCACAAACAGTCGAAAATCTGCTACAATAGACAAATTATAATTAGATATATCAGGTGAAATTATGGATGATCCATTAGCGAATTTATTACCGGCAATATTTCATTTTACAAAAATACAGGCAACTCAGCTTGTACTTCTTTTAGGTCTTATTCTTTTTGTTGGCGCACTTGGAGGGTGGCTTTTTCAGAAGTTAAAAATCCCTCAGGTTGTTGGTTACATTGTAATGGGAATCTTAATTGGTTCCTCCGGCTTTCATATTCTTGAACCAAATGTAATTGCAGCACTTGATCCAATAAGTACAGTTGCCCTTTCTCTCATAGGATTTTTAATCGGCGGCGAGCTTAAGCTTAATGTAATTAAAAAATACGGCAAGCAGTTTATAAGCATTCTTTTGTTTGAAGCAATTACTCCTGCGATTGTTGTTGGTGGAATTGTTACACTTGTAGTATGGCTTATTACAAAAGATATTGCACATTCATTATCACTCGGATTACTTTTGGGCGCAATCTGTTCTGCAACAGCTCCAGCTGCCACAACAGATGTACTTGCAGAATACCGCACACGTGGTCCGCTCACTACAACAGTTTACGGAATTGTTGCCATGGACGATGCGGTTGCCCTTATCTTGTATACAATTGCTTCTACAATTGTAACTCCGATTATTGGAGGAAACGCCCTTGGCTTCTGGCCGCAGCTGCTCAACATTTTCCGCGACATCTTCGGCTCACTTCTTATTGGCGGTGCCTTTGGATTTTTGCTCAGCTTTATTACAAGACATCTTTTAAATAAGGAAGGCAGAATCTTAACATTTGCGTTGGGTTGTCTTTTCCTTTGTACAGGTGTTTGCGAAACCTTTAACTTTGATAATATTCTTGCAGCAATGAGCCTTGGTTTTGTAATGGTAAACTTTGCCCCTTCAAAAACAAAGGGAGTCTTCCCGCTTGTAGATAAATATACCCCGCCTATTTACGTTTTGTTCTTTGTACTTGTTGGAGCAAAACTGAACATCTGGATTATAACGCCGTTCCTTGGACTTATTGCAGTTCTTTATGTAATTGGACGAACAGTTGGAAAATCAATTGGTTCTACCTTTGGAGCCTGGCTTACAAAAGCGCCAAAAACAGTTCAAAAATATCTGCCGTATTGTTTACTCAGTCAGGCCGGTGTTGCAATTGGTCTTTCTATTGCGGCCGGCAACGACTTTGCAGATTCAATAGGACCACAGATTCTTTTAATAATCACAGCAACAACCTTTATTGTTCAGCTTGTTGGACCTGTATTTGTAAAGATTGGTGTTACAAAAGCCGGTGAATGCGGACTCAATGTTACAGTTGATGATATTAAAAAGAACTCTCGCGTTACTGATGTTATGTGGGGAAAAGAAAAAGTCTGCAATTACGACTCTCCTGCAATTGTAAACGAAAACGACAGTCTGTTTACAATCCTCAATTCGTTCAGCAGAAATCAGAACTTGAATTACGCTGTAAAAAATCATCAGGGAAAACTTGTTGGTGTAATCAGTCTTGAGCACTTAAAAGAAGTTATGCAGATCGGCGACTTTGCAGAAAGCATGCTTGCAATGGATATTATGGATCCTGTTACTGTTACAGTAAAGCCTTCAACTACTCTGCCTGATGCTTATCAGCTTTTTGAAGAAAACGATATTGACGCAATGCCGATTATTGATACCGACGGCGACACACTTGGTATTTTAGAGAAATCAACAGTTGACCATTATCTGCATACTCGCATAATAGAGTTGAACAGAAAATTGGATGAACTTGATAATTAAATAACGGGCGCGCGCCCTTTGAAGGAGAAATGATTATGGAAGAATTAGAAGCCACAGTAAAAGAAGCACTTGAAATGTTCAGACCACAATTGCAGGCTGATGGTGGTGATATGGAATTTGTCTGTATCGATGATGAAAAACGCGTTCATTTAAATCTTACCGGTGCATGTGGAAGTTGTCCTATGGCACTTATGACACTTAAAATGGGAATTGAACGATATTTAAAAGACGCTTGTCCTGAAATTCTTGAAGTTGTACAGGATAATGCAAAAAATCTTGATGAGATGGGATTCTAAATGGTAATTACAAAAGATAAATTCGCTGCGTTCCACTATGTTTTAAAAGATGAAAATGGAGTTGAGCTTGACTCTTCGACAGGAACAGAGCCGCTTGGTTATGTTCACGGAAGAGGATATCTTATTCCAGGACTCGAAGCACAGCTTGAAGGAAAAGCAGCCGGAGACAAGTTTTCATGTACAATCCAGCCAAAAGACGGCTACGGTGAACGAGATGAAAGACTTGTTGCAGAGCTTACAAAAGACCGCTTTGAAACAGATGCCGAAATTGAAGTTGGAATGCAGTTTCAGGTAATGACTCCAGCAGGGCCTACAATTGTAACTGTAATAGAAGTAAACGGCGACAAAGTAAAAATAGACGGCAACCACGAAATGGCCGGAAAGGTTTTAAACTTTGATATTGAAGTTGTAGAAGTTCGCGACACTACGGAAGAAGAACTTGCACAGTTAGAATCAGGTTGTGGCGGTGGCTGCGGAGGTTGTGGCGGCGGCTGCGGTGGTGGAGAATGCTCAAGCGATGGCTGCGGTGGTTGCGGCGTCAATAATAAATGAAACTAAAAGCCCTGATGCCATAAACGGTATGAAGGGCATTTTTTTTGTCCCACGTTTAATCAAAAAGAAAATCAAACCTGCAGCAACTTCAACAGTAAGACAAATCCATATAAACTGCGGTCTGAACCCAAGCCCTTGAAATAACCCAAACAAAATATCCCCGGTTCCAAGCTTGCCATGGGTGATAATTTTTATAAGAAAATAAATCAATGTAAGAACAGCAGCTGATATTATATAAAAGTAAAATGTATCTTTATAAAAAATAATCCTTGCAGCAAGAAGCCCCACCGTCCCCAATAACACACACCACAAAGGCACACTAAGAGTCTTAATATCATATACACTCAGCCACATCGGGAAAATGAGGATAAAACACAAAATAATTATGAACGGGATACTTAAAGACACATTCTAATTATACCATTAAATATAAAAATTCCAATTGCGGAACGATTGGAATTTTTTAATTAATGCGATATCCTATTCATATGTTTTTAAGTATCATCTTACCAATTATTTTGTGTTTTATTCCTCTGATTGCTGCATTTTTAATTTTTACATTTGCATTAAAAGTAAACGCCGGCCATCTTTCAATCGCAATTTTACTAGGTCTTGCCGCCGTTATTCCAATTTCTGTAATTCAGTTTTTCTTACCATCGCTCAACATATTAACTTCAATGCCAATCCTGCGCGAAATATTAAAATCACTTTTCCTGTACGGACTTGTAGAAGAAATTCTAAAATGTGTTTTTGTACTTCCGTTACCAAAAAAAGATAAATCGGCCTTAGAGTTTTTACTGCTCGCCTTTACAATGGGTCTTGCACTGGGCTGCTTTGAATCAATAGTTTATTACTTAGATCATCTTCAGATGGCAAACAACAGAAACGCCACCCTTCTCTACGGCCAGATTTTTGCCCGCATCTTCAGTTCAGATATAATCCACATGACCTGCACCGGCTTGTGCGGCCTTTTTATTTACAGCATAAGAAACAAGCGTACAGTAATAACCTGCCTTATTTCCGCTGTTTTAATCCACGGAGTATACGACTTCTTCGCCGGCTTCCAGAACGCCCTACGCTGGTTCTCAATAGCCGCCATCTTACTGGCAATAGTAGAATGCCGCCTGAAATATTCCGCCACAACCGAAGACCCGGCCGCATAAAAAAATTCAATAATTCAAGCCTCAAACTATTGACAACATTAAATATTTCCTATAATATTTCCCAACACGACGCGAGGTAGAGCAGTTGGCAGCTCGTCGGGCTCATAACCCGGAGGCCGCAGGTTCGAGTCCTGCCCTCGCTAAAAAAGCAACAAATGAAGAAGCGTTTCCTAAGAACAGGAAACGCTTTTTAATTTTAACACTTATCCTTTTTTAGCGAGGGCAGGACTCGAAACGTAGTGAGCGGTCCAAAAAAAGGCGAGCAGTGCGGAGCGTTTTTTTGGAAAGCTGGCAGGGAGGCCAGCTTAGCGAACGAAGGCGACCGTAACGGCGAGTCCTGCCCTCCACTAGTTTGCATAAAACCCCAAGATTGAAACAAATTTATATAATATAACTTGACACGTTACACGTTACAGAGTTAAAATGGATTATGATAAAATCATGGAGACACAAAGGTCTAAAAGTTTTTTTCGAAACAGGAAGTAAAGCCGGAATAATTCCAGAGCATGCCTCCAAACTTGGACGAATTCTAGACCGTCTTGATGCAAGTATAAATCCTCAGGATATGAACTTACCGGGATATAGATTGCATCAATTACAGGGACAGGAAAAAGATATGTGGTCAGTAACAGTAAATGGAAACTGGCGCGTGACTTTTTATTTTGAAGGACAGGATGCTATTCTTGTTGATTATCAGGATTATCACTAGGAGAAAAATATGACTAGAAAACCAACTCACCCAGGTGAAGTATTCTTAAAAGATGTTCTCGAGCCACTTGGTATAAATATAACTGACGCCGCACAAATGCTTGGTGTTACAAGAAAAACACTCTCTGAATTTGTTAATGAAAAATCTGCTTTAAGCCCGGAAATGGCAATAAGAATTGCTAAGGCAACTAAAACCAGTCCAGAAAGCTGGATGACCATGCAGATGAAATTGACCTTATGGCTTGCTATGCAGCATGAACCTGTAAATGTTAAAGTGGCTTGTTTGGCTTAATAAATTTTAAGATTCCTTCACAAACTCACCAAAATCAGCCTTAGCAAAATTGAATTCCCTCTCCCCAAACAGCACCAGCGTAATCTCATTAAATTCCGCCTGATGCAACTTCATCCTTTCCACCGCAACCTTAATTGCCTCCCGCTGCGGATACCCGTAAACACCGGCAGAAATAAGGGGAAATGCTATTGTCTTTAGATCCTTTTCTTTTGCAAGCTTCAACGAATTTTCATAGCAGGAAGTAAGGAGTGCTTCAGACTCAGCCGGGGTATGTTCAAAATAAACAGGGCCAACAGTATGAATTACAAATTGCGATGGCAGGTTATAACCCTTTGTAATTTTAGCTTCACCTGTCTGGCAGCCATGAAGTGTACGGCATTCAGCAAGAAGTTCAGGACCAGCGGCACGATGAATTGCACCATCAACTCCGCCTCCGCCAAGAAGCGAAGAATTAGCTGCATTTACAATTGCATCGCACGAAAGTTTTGTTATATCACCTTTGATAATTCTAATTGTTCCCATTTTTATTTTACCTGCTCTTATTTTAAATGTCCGCTATCATTCAAAAGTTCAACTATAGGAAGAGTTAAGTTTCCGGGAGTTCTGTCAAATTTTAAAATTGAAATTGTTGTAAAAGGATAACGCAAAAGAACGGCGCACATATACGGAAAGGTTTGATTTAAAACATGTGCCATAAATGCTGTACTTGAACCACCGTGACAAAATACTGCAATTGTTTTTTCTTTATCATCCTTGCGTTTACAGCGATAGAGTTTTCCTTCGCGTTCATAGCCTAGTGTTGAAAGCCACTTATCTGATTCAACTGCAATTTTATCTACATCTGTTGTAGAAAAAGTATCTTTAAAAACAGGATATTCTCGCCAGGCAGGAGTCTGTAAATCTTTTCCGGCTTTTACAAGTGCATCTACTCCAAGCCACGGATTCCATTTGCTGTCATACAATTCTCCTTCACGACCAAACCGAATTTCCTGAATAAAATCAAGAATCTGTATTTTTTTAATTCCAGAAGCATCAGAAAAATATTGAGCAGTCTGTCTGGCCCGTCCCAATGGAGAAGCATATATTTCTTCAATACCTTCTTTTAAAAGACGCTGTGCTGCTATTTTAGCCTGCTTGTGGCCGGTTTCTGTAAGACAATCTTTTTCGTAATCTGGTTCGCCATGACGGATTAATACAATTCTCATTTTTTGATCTCTACCTCTATCTTACAAATATTATAATGGTATTTATTAAAAAAATCTGCTAAAATATACTTATGACAAAGCAAGCGATTTTTCATGTTGATAATACAGAAGGTGTTGTTGATTTTGCAAAATTTCTTTCTGATTTGGGCTGGACAATTCTTAGTGCAAACAGAACTGAAGAAATTCTTAAAAAGGCAAAGATTCCTGTTGTAAAGGAACAGGCTCTTGCAGAAAACAACCTTTTTTTAAACGACACTTCAGGTCTGATTCAAAGAATTATGTCTTCAACTTTTATTGAAGAACCTAACTCTCCTGCGAATCAGTCTGGCGGAAACATTGGTCTCATTTGTATGAATGTGTACCCTACACTGCACAACATCAATTCTGAAAAAAAATTCAAGGCTATTACAAGGCCCTTCAACTTTTTTGTTTCAACAATTCTTCGCAATGCTTTTTTAAACTACGAAAATATTATTATTCTTTGTGATCCGGCTGATTACAAGGAAGCTATGGTTCAACTTCGAACAGACAGTATAGATAAGGAATTCAGAATCTATCTTGCAGCAAAGGCACTTAATCTTGTTTCGGCTTTTGACGGTGGTATTGCAAGTTCAATCCTTATGAATAATCCGGACAAGGTACAGAAAAGCTTCTTAAACTATCTGACTTATCCTTTTGAAAAACAATATATGCTGCCAAAGGGCGCAAACCAGCATCAAAGTTCCTGCCTCTACCGTTTCCCTGGTGGAACCGGAACTGTAGGTTCGCTTCAAAAGCAGCAGGGAAAGGAATTAAGCTACAATACTATTTCCGATATTTCATTTGCCTGGGAACAGATTTGTATGCTTTCACAAAACCTTAAAAATCAGTTCTCTGTAAAAACAACTAACTGTGACGGCTATAATTTTGAAACTCAGTTTACTCCGCTTACAGGTACAGTCTTTACTATTGTAGTAAAATACAAATCTATTCTGGGTGCATGTATTTCTTCGAATACCCTGAACTCTTTTAAGAACACTTATACTTACGATACCGAAAGTGTAAAACGTGCAACTGTTGCAAGCAGCGCTGTTATTGATGAAGCTGCTGCACAGGAAATTGCAAAAGGAAATTTTGCTGCTGTTGTAGCTCCTGGCTTTACTCAGGAAGCAAAAGAAATTCTTTCTGCTGTTAAAAAGCTGCAGCTTATTACAATTTCAAGGATTTCTACCTCTGATTACGAAATGGAACTTATTAACGGCGGACTTCTTTTTCAGACAAAAGACAAAATTCTTTTTGATCATTGGGATGTTAAAACAAAAACACGACCGGGTCAGGTAATTGCAGACCAGATGGCATTTGGTACAATTCTTTCTATGGGCTCAAGAACTTTTTCTGCAGTGCTCGTAAAAGACAATACAGTTGTAGGACTTTCACAGGCTTGTAAATCTTCTATCCGTGCAGTTGATGTTGCTCTTTCAGAAGCATTACTTCTAAAAAATCAGAACCCTGAAAACATGCAGTTAAATCTTGCTGATGTTCTTGTCTGTGACTCGCCTACACCGCTTTGTGATTCTATCAGACAGCTGGCAGACCTTGGACTTAAAGCAATTATCCAGCCGGGTGGAACTCAGAATGATGAAGAATTTATAAATTTTTGTAATGACCACCTGATTTCTGTTATTTTTACGAATATGCCGCACATAAGCTACTGATTTTCTTTGTGATTTTCGGTAAACTAGTGTTCAATATATACAAAGAAGGCTTTTATGATTTATTACTTAGGACAATACTTACAGCAGTTCTGGGGTCCGGCCAGACTCCTTTCATCTTATGCAGTTCTTATAGCTTTAGCTCTTTATACCGGATATTTTTCTGCATATAAACTCATTCCAAAATTCTTTGACAAGCTTCCTCATGACAGAGGCCGCGAATTCACATTAAAAGATAATGCCGAAGCAGCAAAAGGAAAACCTACCGGAGCCGGTGTTGTTTTTATAACTATCTTTACAGTTATCTGTATTCTTGTAGTTCCTATGAGCTGGGTTCGAGGAGCTATTCTTGCACTTACCTGGTTTACAATGCTTACCGGTTACCTTGATGACCGCAGCGTTACTTCCTGGGGTGAATATCTTAAGGGTGCACTTGATCTGCTTTTAAGTGTTGCCGCATCGTTTGTTTTATACTATGGAATGAAAGGTGCAAGTGAAGATGGAATTGTACGCTTCTGGCTTCCTTTTACTTCTAATCTGATTGCAGTGAATCCTGTTGTTTATATTATTGTCTGTACAATAATGCTGTGGGCTTCTATTAATACAACTAACTGTACAGACGGAGTTGACGGACTTTCTGCAACTCTTGTATTGATTGCGCTGCTTACTCTTGGTGCTGTTTTCTACTTTGTTCTTGGACATAAAGATATTTCTGCATACCTTTTGCTTCCACATCTTCCTGGTGGTGCAAACTGGGCAATCATGCTTTTTGCAATGGCTGGAGTTGTAATGGGATACTTATGGCTGAATGCATTCCCAAGCAAATGTCTTATGGGCGATGCCGGTAGCCGCGCACTTGGATTTTTTATTGGCGTTTGTGTTATGGTAAGCGGAAACCCGTTCCTCATTCTTGCAACAAGCTCAATTATTTTTGTAAACGGCGGTATGGGACTTTTAAAAGTTGCCTTGCTCCGCTTCTTCAAAATAAAGATTTTCGAAAATATCAGATTCCCTCTTCACGACCACATGCGCAAAAACCGCGGCTGGTCACCTACACAGGTTCTGATTAAATTTATGATTATGCAGATTCTGGTAACCTGCGCAATTCTGGGAATCTTCTTTAAGATCAGATAATAGATTGTCGGGTCAAGCCCGACAATGACAGCTACTGAAACATTTCTATTAATGTTAATGAATCTTTAATAAGATTCTCAATTACGCAGTATTCATTCGGCTGGTGAGCCTGATCATCGAGGGTGCTCCAGACTACTGCGTCTATACCTTCACGTCTGAGTTCTGCGCCTACTGTACCACCGCCTATTCCTATAAAGCGTGGTTCTATACCATGAGTTTTCTTTATGGCAGCAGCAAGCTTTTGTGCTACAGGAGCGTCTACTGAAGTTGCAGGACTTTCTGATTTTTGTGGAGTTGTATATTCAACTTTTACGCCATACAGAGCTTCTACTTCACGGCAGCATTTGTCTACCTTTGCAAGTACTTCTTTAAGCGAATAACAAGGCAGAATTCTGCAGTCCATACAGAAGGTATCTTCGCCTGGAATTATGTTTATGCTGTCTACATTCTTTTCGCGTTTTGTCGGCTGGAAGGTTGAATAGTCCGGTTCAAAAAGTTTATCTTTTTTATTAAAAATCTTTTCTAATTCATGAAGTTTTAAGGAAAGTGCACAGGCAGCCAGACACGCATTTGCACCGTTATCAGGGCGGGAGCCATGAGTCTGCTTACCCATTACATGAACACGCAGCCAAAGAAGATTTTTTTCGGCAATTTCTATTGTTTGTCCCTGGCTGTCGCCGCCATCCGGAATAAGAACAAGGTCATTCTTGCGGAACAGGCTTGTGTTTTTCAAAAGCCATTTTACGCCGTATTCGCTTCCGTTTTCTTCATCTGCAACAAAAAGAAGTTTTACTGTGTTTGAAGGAGTAATTCCATTTTTAACAAAATAAAGCCCCGCAAAAACTGCAGAACATAATCCCTGCTGATTATCTTCTACACCTCGGCCATAAAGTTTTCCGTCTTTTTCTATAACCTTCCACGGATCTGTATTCCAAAGACTAAGGTCTCCTACAGGAACAACATCAATATGAGCCATAACCCATACACGCTGTGAATCATCTTTTCCAGGAATTGTTACTACAAGACTTGGACGAACCCCGGAGCTTACACGACTATCTGGAGCTTCAAAGCGTTCAATTGTATAGCCGTCCTTCGAAAATCCATTCTGCTTGAGCCAGGCTTCCAAAGCATCGCATTTTTTTGTTTCTCCGTCGCCACCGCCTTCTGGTGCAATGGCAGGAATACTTGTGAGGAGTGACTCAAGCTCTACAATATCATTATGAGAGTTATTCAGAAATTCTGCAGGTGTCATTTCTTGTATACTTCCCAGGTAGTCTTAACTAGAGTTTCTACATCGCTGTATTTTGGTTCCCAGCCGAGCAGTTCTTTTGCACGTTTAGAAGTTGCATAAAGACAGGCAGGATCTCCGGGACGACGCTCAACATCTTCAGAAGGAATTTCTTTACCTGTAATCTTACGGGCTGCATCAATAATTTCTTTTACTGTTGTACCCTTTTCGGTACCAAGATTTAATGCAATGCTTTTATCATTTTTAGCAATATAATCCAAAGCCATAACATGAGCCCGTGCAAGGTCTGTAACATGAACATAATCACGAATACAAGTTCCGTCTCGTGTGTCATAATCTGTTCCAAAAACCTTAATCTTTGGCTGTATACCGGCTGCAACTTCCATTACACGAGGCAACAGGTTTGCAGGCTTCTGCTCAAGTCCGCGGATTTCTCCTTCCGGATCATAGCCTGCTGCATTAAAATATCGCAGTGCTGCAAAACGCATACCTTTAAGCTTGTCATACCAGGCCATAAAGCGTTCAATTTCGAGTTTTGTAAATCCATAATAGTTTTCCGGATTTTTTGGATGCTCTTCGTCCATTGGTAAATATTCAGGTGCACCAAAAACCGCTGCAGAAGAACTGAAAATCATCTTAAGACAATTATACTTTACAGCTGCATTCATTATATTCAAAGTGCCTGAAATATTGTTTACACTGTATTTTTCCGGCAGAATCATGCTTTCACCTGCTGCCTTAAAAGCTGCAAGATGAACAAATGCATCAAATCCCTGCGAAAAAGCAGCTTCAAGATCTGCCGGAATCAGAATATTTCCATAAATAAAATCATTTTCAGGAAATAAATTACAGCGAAGACCGCTCGAAAGATTATCAAAAACAGAAACCTTGTGGCCTGCCTTCATTAATTCCTTTACAACATGACTTCCAATATATCCTGCTCCACCAATTACTAAAACTTTCATTTTATTCCTCCAGTATTTTTATATAAGCATATCTGTATTCATATTCTTCATAATACGGGTCAATATAAACCCATGTTTCCTGAACCGCATTTGATTCAGATTCTTCAGCTTCATGAGAAATGAGCATATCAAGATTTTGAGCGAACTGTATCTGTACTGCTGCTGATTCGCCTTCTTTAAGAGCACTTTCTGCCCAATAAGGATAATCCTGTCCAAAGCCACGATACTGCCAGTCTGCAAAAAGCATTGGTTCTTCAGGAATATCATCTGTTTTGTCTGAATTCTTACCGCCTGTACTTGCACAGCTTGTTGCAAATAAACAAAGCATAAGCAATACAATAATCTTTTTCATTATAGTTAATTATACAACAACAACAGAAAATTATAAAGACAATTGCCTATACATCAATTTTATTGTATTATTAAGCCATGAAAAAGAATACTTCATTTTTATGTTTTTTAATTCTTGCAGTTGTTTCTGCTTTTTATTTTAATTCCTGCAGAACGGTAAAGGATATTCCGGAAGATTTAACAGCTCCTCAACTATTACAAAGAGGTCAGAGCTTTTATGACGCTGCTGATTACAAAACAGCTGAAGCATATTTTCTTGCAACTTTAGACAGATATGGTGACAACACAGACACCTACATTGAAGCAAAATACGAACTGGCACATCTTTATATAAAGACAAAGAATTATGACAAGGCACGAGCTGCTCTTGAAGAAGTTCTTGAAATTTATGATTATGCACCGGCCGGTTCACTTCCTGCAGCATACAAAAAGCTTGCCCAGATTGAAATGGAAAAAATTCCTAATCGCTCGGTAGAAGAATAGCTTTTACTTTTATATCTTTAGCTTCGGCTAAGTTCATTACATAATCTTTTGAATACTTACCAAGTCCGCGTGGTTTTGGATGCGGTTCTGCGTCTCCAATTAAAATTATGCGTTTTGTTGTTCCCGCTCTCCAGCCATAAAATTCCGAAGAGGCATAAATAGCTTCGTAAACTGCTTCCGGAATATCACCGCCTTCTTTACCGACGATTTTCAAAGCATTAAGATTTTTATTAAACGCAGTAAGGTTGTCTGTAAATGCATAGAATCTTACAGGCAATCCCTGGTAATTAAAGTTATCACCATAATCACGATAGAAAAGAAGCCCGAACTTAACGTTCTTGGCACCTTCAAACTCTTTTAGCAGTGCTGGAAGAAGATCTTTTTTAAGTGTTTCAATATCATCTTTCATGCTGCCTGTAGCATCTATTGCAAATACAACATCAAGATTATCTTTGTCTCCAATATCATCAAAAACTTCAAGAATATCGGCTACAATTGTTTCCGGTCCTTTTGAATAAACAATAAAATCAGACATTTCTTCAAACTTCTGACTTGCGGCAGGATTGTAATCATCTGTAAGGACAACTTCGGGCTCAACAGGAGGATCCGGCGGCACTGGATCAGGTTTTGCCCTGCGGCGTGTTTCAAGATTAAACATAAACGGACTATCCATATACTCGCCGGTGTAATCTGCATATGGTTTTTCAAAAGTTCTGATATTTATAAAAGTTCCGCGACCAATTTCTACAATTCCGTTACGACTCCACTCATATCCAAACTGAAGCTTCAACGGAATAAAAATATGAAAAGCGTCTCCAAAACCTTCGACTTTTTCTGTTGTAGAATCTATAAGACTGTATTTTGCACCTTCAGAAACAAGCTGCTTTCCGTCAAGGTAGCGGATTTCATCACCATTTACAGGATTGTATTCAAGTGCCCTGTAGGCATAGTTGTCTGCTTTTCCTGTAGGATCGCGTGTAGTTTCAGTTAACAAAACAGACTCTACTCCTTTGATTTTGCGTATATATAAATCGTATCCTGTAAGCTCGCCGTCATCATTTTTAGCTTCTACAAGTTTAATGTCATTTGCAGTAATACGCATGGCATTCTGTTTTGGAGTATATGTAATTTTCTGAGAATCTGAGGTATTCTGTGCAAAAATAAAACTACAGGCTCCTGCAATAATAAAAAAACAAGATAACCCGGCTTTAAAGAAATTTTTCATCATCATAGTTACTTATCGGCTTTTTGATTGTTTTATATTAGCAGGGGCAGTTGCGGCTTTAATATGATGAACCCCGAAAACTTGATAAATTCACACAAAGGGAGTAAAATATGCTTATGAAGAGAAATTTAAAACTATTTGCAATCATTTTAGCATTTTTCAGCTTTTCTGCATCACTTTTTGCAGAGTCTGTAACATATTCATTTTCTAGTTTTGGAGGAGGCTTGCCTTCTTCTGCCGCAAGAGTATCAATGGCTGCCACAGATACAACACAGCAAAGAATAATTGTCGAAGACGGCGATGAAGATACTACTTATGATTATTCTGACGAGCCTACAACTAAAAAAAGAAAGAATACAGGCCTTATTGTTACTTATGTTATAGTCGGAGTTGTAATTACTGCAGGTATTATTGTTGGTGCATATTATCTTACAGACAGTTCTGTTAATTGTTGTGCCTCTGCTACAGAAAGCATTCTCGAAGGTTGTGGTGAAGGTTGTGGAGAAGCCTGCGGTGCCTCTATGGACGAAGCCTGTGCAACTTCTATGAATGAGGCTTGTGCATCTTCTGGCGAAAATGTAACTTGTTCAGGAAAATCAATAGGAAGCCTTCTTGTAAACGGATTTGAGTTAATTCCTATTTATGTTCCATAAAAGATTCTTTTCCACAGTTCTTACTGCGGCAGTTCTTTTCTCAATCACTTTTGTACAAGGTTTTACAGCTTCAAGGAATATTACTTCTTTGAAGCTCGATTTTTTACGCACTGAAGAAATTCTTGAAAATAATCAGACTACTTCAATGTCCGGCACAATTATTTATAATAAGAATCCTTTTGTTTTTGTATTCAAGCTTAAAACTCCTGTTGAACAGATTTTGTATGTAAATGACGACAATGCATTTATCCTTGAAGGAGGCACAGACGGAAAAGTTTATGATATTGCCGAAAACAAGGATTTTCTTATTCAAACCTGCACAGACTTTTTAAACTGGTTTAAGTCTGATTACGGATTGACAGAATCGTACTTTAGGGCCGGTGATAAATGTGTTGACAGGGATCAGATTATAACACAATGGGACTGCTATAATTTTGAAAATCAACCGCTGAACAAGGTGCTTGTATGGTCCGATTCTGAGGGACGTTTTACAAAACTTATGATGTATGTAAACGGGAATACTCTTGTTACAGAAACTAATCTTTCTTCTTTCAAAAGCGACGGGGGAACTCCCTATCCTACAACAATAAATTCTACATCGTATGCAGAAGATGTTCCTTTTATGAAAATGGAGCTTAAGCTTAGTAATGTTTCGTTTGTACTTTCAAAAGATGATATTCTTACAATAGACACGCTTGCTGACCAGGCTGCAAAAAAAAATATAGAGCTTCCAAAAAATGACCGTACAAAGGAGCTTGCTGCAGCAACACCATCCGTTCCACAGCAGGTGACTTACAGAGTTTCATTGCCTTCTGTTTTAGTAAGCACATCCTTCTCGTTTTATAAAAAATTCATCACAAGTCAGGATATGTCAAACTGTCCGTTCTATCCTTCGTGCTCACAGTTTATGCTCGATGCTGTTTCGGCAAACGGATTATTCGGATTTTTTCAGGGCATTGAACGCTTAAAGCGCTGCACCTCTACAGAACACGCAAGAGGCCTGTACCCCACACTAAGCAACGGCAAACATTATGATCCTGTTCCTGTCATGAATAAAGATTGAGGTTTATTATGAAAAAGTTTTTTTTGATTTTGATTTGTTCTACCTTTGTGATTTTTCTTAATGCGCAGAATTTGAATCAGTCTGCCGCACCAAAAGATATTCCTTCTCCTTATCAGACAGAGGTGCTTAAAGCTTTTGCCGATTCCCTTTATGATGACGGATTTTTAAGTCAGGCCGAAGGTGAATATAAAAGACTTCTTTTTGCACAGCCACAGGAAGGCAACATCTTCCAGGATTCTATCCTTGCGCTTACAAATATTTATAATAAGCAGGAAAACGTTACGGGAATTGAATGGCTCAAGGAAAATTTTTATGACAACTCAAATCCGTTTGTAAAAGAAAAAATTAATTTTGTCCAGGCTGAATTTATTTTTAAATCACGCAACGCAGAAAACTTTTCACTTTTCAAAGCCGGAATTGAAAAGGATAAGCAATTGTTCTCTCCTGATTTTTCTAACCTCATAGACACTTCATCACTTATTCTGAACAACGATATAAAAGGCCTTAAAACCTTTTGTGCAGACCTTGCATTAGTTAATCCAGATTATGAAAAACTTAATGAATTATGTAAGTCGTATAAATTAAAAAAAGCAGGGCTTGCATTGTTCTTTTCTATGGTAATTCCCGGAAGCGGTAAATGGTATACCGGTTCGTTCGGAGCATTTATGTCTTCGTTTTTTTCAATCGGTACGTTTGTTGCTGGAACTGTAGTAACAGGAATACAGACAGAATGGAAAAGCTGGCAGCCTTATGTATTTGGAACTATAGGAGCCGTTCTTTATATTGCAGAGCTTTACGGTTCATACCAGAGCGCAAAACGATACAATGAAGCCTTATACAGAACTCTTTGTGAGGAAGCAGAAGCAATTTATGAAAAAGAGTATTAAGATTATTGTTCTACAGATCCTTCTTCTCTTTTCATCCCTGCCGTTTTTTGCACAGCAAAATGATATTCTGCCGCGAAATCCAGATTATTATTCCGATGTATTTTTTTATGCTTTGTCGCTTTATAAAACAGGTGCATACGAACAGGCAGAGGTAGAATTAAAGCGGTATATCTTTATGCAAAACTATGCAAAAGGCAAATACGAAGCAGCAGCCCTGAATGCACTTGCAGGCATTTATGAAATGAAAAATGAATATGCGCTTGCTGCAGACTGTACCCAGAAAGCAATTGTCCTTTGTGAGCAGAATGGCTCTGAACAAAGCTATATAAACGCCCTTAGAGTGTGTCACATTAATTATCTTGAAAAGGCTTCAGAAGGAAAAAAGGACTTTCTGAGTGATAATCTGTATATTTTTTCCTATATGAATCTTCCTGGCTTTTCGGATTCTGTAAGGCTACGTGCATATATTGCAGCAATTTCAAATGCAATGCAGAACGGACGAATTGAATATGCCCAGAAAACATATACAAAGGCTGTTGAGCTTTTCCCTCAGGCGTGGACAGAAGAACAGCAGACAATAATTCGTGATTCCTTTGAAAAGCTGAACAAATTCAAACCAAAAAATCAGAAGCTTGCCGGATACCTTTCATTTATACCGGGTCTTGGTCAATTATACGCAGCAAATTTTTCAGACTCACTGAATGCCTTTTTATTAAACGGTTCACTGATTGCCGTAAGCGTTTGGTCACTCTGTACTCTTGATTTCTGGACCTTCTCGCTGCTTGAATTCAACCCGATTATACGCTTTATGCAGGGAAATATTTACAATGCGCAGAAAGATGCCTACCAGTATAACCTTAAAAAACAACAGGAACTGTCTCAACCCATTTGTGAAAATTTGCAAAATGCGTTATAATAGATTTTACTCTTATGCAGCAGAATGATTTTGAACAGGTAGATCTCAACACCTTTTTTGATACTCAAAGTCTGGCAGCTGACCAGAACGAAAAGGCAGAGATGCTCACCACACAGCAAAAACAACTCATTCAGGAAGTAATGCCTCTGATTAAGCAGATAGACCCCGAAAAAGCAAACAGCTTTCAGCAGCGTCTTGATGCTTTGGAGTCGCTTGCTCAGTCTGTTGCAATGTTTCCGTCGCTTCTGGAACGACACGAACTTATTGGCGGAACCCGAACTCCAACCTCATTGATTGATTCTCTTATTGATCACCAGGATGCGGGCGACTCGACAATCCAGCTTCCGTCAAAGGCAATGCTTGGAAAAGGTCTTCTTGTTGCAAAAATGCATACCTTCTCAAGCTTTGCAAAATATACACATCATATTCACGAACTTAGAAAATATTCTAAAGCTTTTGATACAGAAACTATAACCTCAATGTATTCTCTTCTTATTGAAGACGTTTACTTAAACTTAATCCGCGATAACACACAGCCAATGGAATTCCGCCGTGAATGGGCATTGTCTTTGCTTTTGCTCTGGGAGCATTGGAACGATCAGGGAAGTGCTCAGGTTGCACCCGTTCTTGAGTCTGTATGGATGGCACGCCGCCGTTTAGCTCCAGCATTTGGAACAATGATGGGTACAAGCGAGCTGCTCCAGATTTCAATGCAGATGGATGACCAGTGGATTGCCTTTATTAAACAAAAGCTTGGTGATCCAGGAGTTTCGCAGGCGATGGAAGAGTTCCTTTTTGGAATTTCATTTGAACAGATTAATACCTTGCGCACAATCCTTAAAGAAAAAGGAATCCCAGCAATTGGCCGTGATGAAGTTTCAAAATTCTTAGGTGAACATGTAAAATCAGATGCCGGACTTGATTACCGCGACTTTTATGCAAAATATACAGTGCGACGAGATAATGCGCGTTCACGTACAAGACTTAAATTAAACGGACCGCACAAAACTCTTGAAGATTACTTTATTCAGTTTGTAACCGTACAGAACAAGGAGACTCAGAACAATGACACCTTCGCAAAATCAAAATAATGAAGAAAAACAGGATCAGCAGAATAAAAAAATTCCATATCACTTTGGAGAAAAACTCCGCAGCGTTCGCGAGCACAAGGGTTATACACTCAAGGTAGTTGCTCAGAAAGCAGGAGTCAGTGAAAGTCTTGTTTCTCAGATTGAGCGAAATCATGTTTCTCCGGCAATTGATACACTGCTTGCTCTGGCTGATGTTCTTGATATTAACCTTGAGTTCCTGTTCGAAGAATACAGAAAGGAGCGTCCTGTAACAGTGATTCGTTCAGAAGAACGCCCTTCTATGTTTGAAGACGACATTATTTACGAAGAGCTTGCCCGTCCTGCAGATTCTGCAAAGGAAAGCTCTTTTGAGTCCTACATGCTTAAGATTCCGGCAGGCTCACATACACACCGTGGTTCTTACGGGCACATTGGTCGTGAGTTTGGAATTATCTTAAAAGGCAAGGCACGCCTTACATACGGTACACGCGAATATCTTCTTAATGAAGGAGACAGCGTTTCGTATTCTTCTGCAGCACCACATCTTGTAGAAAACGTTGGAGATACAGAGCTCACAGCTATCTGGGTAGTGTCGCCGGCACAAAGATTTATTGAAAAATAGATTGCAACAAGTCCTCAATTTTTGTATAATTATTTAATTTTAATTAAGTTTTTATGCATATTTATGCATTTTTTATGCATAAATATCGCGTTCCAAAGGAGGACCATTATGACTTCAAAAAGCTCAGATGCTGCAATCTTAAAACGCCTGGAGAAACTTGCCGTACACAATGATCCCATCAATCCTGATTTATACAAAACTTATGATGTAAAACGCGGATTAAGAAATGCGAACGGAACAGGTGTACTTGTAGGACTCACCCGAATTGGTGATGTTGTAGGTTATGAAATCAAAGATGACCAGAAAATTGCAATTCCTGGACGACTTGTTTACCGCGGTTACAATGTTGAAGATTTAATTGCCGATGCCGAAAAGAACAAGCAGTTTGGTTATGAGCAGTGTGCATACCTTCTTTTGTTCGGAGAGCTTCCTACACAGGACAAGCTTGATACTTTCAAAGAATATCTTGGAGAGTTCCGCGCACTTCCGGAGCACTTTACTGAAGACATGATTATGAAGGCTCCGTCAAATGATATTATGAATAAAATTGCCCGCGGAGTTTTGGCAAGCTACTCTTATGATGAAGATCCTGAAGACCGCAGTGTTGGAAACGTAGTAAAGCAGTGTATTGAACTTATAGCTCGTTTTTCAACTCTTGCAGCTTACGGATATCAGGCAAAGCGCCGCTACTATGATAACAAGAGTATGTTCATTCATAATCCAAAGCCTGAGCTTTCTACTGCAGAAAACTTTTTGCGTCTGATTCGTTCAGATAAATCATATACAAGACTCGAAGCAGAAACTTTAGACCTTGCACTTATCCTTCACGCAGAGCATGGTGGTGGTAACAACTCTTCTTTGACAGTTCACGTTGTTTCTTCTGCCGATACAGATACTTACTCTGCAATGGCCGCTGCTGTTGGTTCGCTTAAAGGACGCCGTCATGGTGGTGCCAACATCAAGGTTATGGAAATGATGGATGAAATTAAGGCAAACGTAAAAGACTGGACAAGCGAAAAAGAAGTTAAGAACTATCTTACAAAGATTGCTAAAAAAGAAGCAGGCGATGGTTCAGGTCTTATTTACGGAATGGGTCACGCTATTTATACAATCAGCGATCCTCGTGAAGTTCTGCTCAAGGCTAAGGCAAAGAAGCTTGCAAAAGAAAAAGGCGAAGGCTTTGTTAAAGAACTTGCACTTTATGAACTTATCGAAAAGCTTTCACCTGCAATAATTCAGGAAGTTCATCACTCAGATAAGAATATCTGTGCTAACGTCGATATGTATTCCGGACTTGTATATTCTATGCTTAACATTCCTCGCGAGCTGTTTACACCAATCTTTGCAATTTCCAGAATTGCCGGATGGTCTGCACACCGCATTGAGGAAATTGTAAGCGGCGGAAGAATCTACCGTCCTGCCTACAAGAATGTTTCTAAAGAAAGAGACTACGTTCCAATTAAGGAAAGAAAGAAGTAATTATCTTCTTGAGCGTCTGCTGTTTGCAATGAGCAGCAAGCGCAGGAACGAACCAATAGCTGTAAGTGCCGAAGCAACATAAGTAAGCGCTGCAGCAGTCAAAACCTTACGTGCACCCTTGATTTCATCTTTTGAAACAAGGGTGTTTGTTTCTTTAAGGATCTTCAGTGCGCGGCGGGAAGCATTAAACTCTACCGGAAGTGTGATGATATAAAAAATCATTGATGCACCAAAAAGCAAAATTCCAACATCTGTAATAATCTGGAAAATCTGAAGATAATCTTTTAAGTTTGCCATTGCACCAAGAATAATTCCAAGAATAGCAAGAGTCGGTCCAAAGCGCGAACCAAAATTAGCAACAGGAACAAGCATTCGTCGGAACGCAAGCGGGGCATAGCCTACATTATGCTGAATAGCGTGTCCTGTTTCATGAGCAGCAACTCCAACAGCAGCAACAGAACGGCTTGCAAAAGTTGCATCACTAAGGCTCAATACCTTTGTTTTTGGATTGTAATTGTCTGTAAGATTTCCGTTTATATGAGCAATACGGACATCTGTAATTCCGTTTGCTTTAAGAAGGATTTGCGCAGCCTGGGCACCAGACACCCCGCGGGAAGCCATTACCTTATTGTATTTTGCATAGCGGGATTTTACCAGAGTTGAAGCAAAAATGCTCAAAAGAGCTGCGGGTAATACTAAAAGAACATAAAAAACATCAACACCACCAATGTACATAAAAGGCCTCCAAAATTATAATGCATATTTGTAGAGAAAATATCAGACACTCCCGTGGAAAATGTCTTCGGCCAACAGAGAAAGTTGTCCTCAGCCATTTTTCACTCCGTATCTGATATTTTCTCAGAAATTTTTATTTAATTTTGTATTCTTTTTATATTATACCATAAAACCCCGGAGAATGGTATAATAGATTATGTCATTGCGAGCGGAGCGTGGCAATCCAGTTATGAGAAGGAATATGGACAGGTTAGATAAGATTCTTGCACATGAAGGAATTGGGTCAAGAAAAGACATCAGAAAAATTCTTCGCAGATGTGTCGTGACTGTAAATGGAAGACAGGTATTTGATCCGGGTGTACAGATTGATACACTCAAAGATATCATTCAAATTGACGGCGAGACAATTGACCTGCACACCAACCTCTACATCATGATGAATAAGCCGCAGCATGTTGTTTCTTCTACTAAGGAAGGCGACCATCAGACTGTGTTTGATTTGCTTGATGACAGCTTGCGAACACCTTATCTTATGGATAAGCTGCATCTTGTAGGCCGTCTGGATATGGACACAGAAGGCCTGCTCCTTTTTACAACAGACGGTGAGCTTACTCACAGAATTACTTCTCCAAAAACACATATAAGTAAAACTTATTATTGCGGGCTTGAACACCCCGAAACTCCAGAACATCAGAAGGTAATAACAGAACAGTTTGAACAAGGCATTGCAGTAGGCCCAGAAGATAACGAAGAAGGCTTTACCTGCCAGCCTGCATTCCTTGAATGGAAAGACGACTCCACTGCCCTCCTGACAATCTACGAAGGCAAATACCACCAGGTAAAAAGAATGTTCGCAGCCGTGGGCAACAAGATTGCATACCTCAAGCGCATGAGTATGGGAGAACTGAAACTTGACCCTAAGCTGGAACTTGGTGAGTATAGGATGCTTTCTGAAGAAGAGATTGCTTCGCTTCGCTCGCAATGACAGTGACTAGAACAATCCGCTGATTACACCATTATCATCAACATCAATATCCAATGCTGCCGGAGCCTTTGGCAAACCTGGCATTGTCATGATGTCACCTGCAAGTGCTACTACAAAACCTGCACCAGCGTACAACTGAACATCGCGTACCGGGAATGTAAAGTCACGTGGAGCACCAATCAGCTTTGGATCGTGCGAAATAGAATTCTGTGTCTTTGCAATACAAACCGGAAGCTTTCCGTAGCCGTTTTCTTCGAATGACTTGAGCTTTTTAAGGGCAGCGCTGTCAAATTCAACATCGCGGGCACGGTAAATTTCTGTTGCAATCTTTTTGATTTTATCTGCGAGTGGGAGGTCCAGTTCATACAACGGGTGATATGCAGCTTTTCCGCTGTCTGCAATTTCACTAACAGCCTTAGCAAGTTCCTCTGCGCCTTCACCGCCTTTGCCCCAGCCTTCACTAAGAACTGCTTTTGAACCAACGCCTTCGCAAAGTTTTTCAAGCAAGGCAATTTCTTCGTCTGTATCTGTAATGAACTTGTTTACTGCAACAACTGCAGGAAGTCCAAACTTAGCAACGTTTTCAATATGAGTCTTAAGGTTTTCAAATCCTTTTTCCAAAGCGGCACAATCCGGCTTAGACAAATCTGCCTTGGCAACTCCGCCATGCATCTTAAGCGCGCGAATTGTAGCAACAATTACAACAGCACTTGGCTTAAGTCCTGCACTGCGGCACTTAATATCAAGGAACTTTTCTGCACCTAAGTCTGCGGCAAAACCGGCTTCTGTTACAACATAGTCGCCGCTTGCAAGGGCACACAAGGTTGCATTTACACTGTTACAGCCGTGGGCAATATTTGCAAAAGGTCCCCCATGAACAAAGGCTGGATTTTTTTCAAGGGTTTGAACAAGGTTAGGCTTAATAACATCTTTGAGCAAAGCAGCAACTGCACCGGTACACTTAAGCGCACCAAAAGTCACATTTTCTTTGTTATAGTTCTGGCCAATTACAATGCGGTCAATTCGTTCTTTAAGTTCGCTGATTGTACGGCTCAAACAAACAATTGCCATAATTTCACTTGCAACTGCAATTGTAAAATGATCTTCACGAGGAACACCCTGTAGGCGTCCGCCAAGACCAATTGTAATATTACGCAAAGCACGGTCGTTCAGGTCGACGCAGCGTTTCCAGCTTATAGTGCGTGGGTCAATGTTCAATTCATTTCCCTGCTGCAGGTGGTTATCAATAAGGGCAGCAATCAGGTTGTTTGCGATGGAAATTGCGTGAATATCACCTGTAAAATGAAGATTGATATCTTCCATTGGAACAATCTGTGCATAACCGCCGCCACAGGCACCACCTTTTACACCAAAGCATGGTCCAAGGCTAGGCTCACGCAAAGCGACAACAGTCTTTTTTCCAATGCGGTTGAGTCCGTCTGCAAGCCCGATAGAAACTGTAGACTTTCCTTCGCCGGCAGGAGTTGGAGTAACGGCAGTAACAAGAATCAGTTTTCCAGGAGCCTTGGCAGCCTTTTCCTGCAGGGCCCGAAGCTCTTCAAAAGTAAGCTTTGCCTTGTAAGGTCCGTAAAGCTCAAGCTTATCTGCAGGAATATCAATTTTTGCCGCAACCTCGGCAATAGGAATCATCTTATTTTTCTGTGCAATTTCAATATCTGTCATTCTGGACCTCCTATACTCTTCCCTCTAATCTGTTCTTCAATTCTTTAATTTCTTCACTCAACTCAACAGTTTTATTATTCTGTCTTACTACGCGTTGTGCAAGCAGCTTTGAAAGAAATATACCATAGTGTGGATTTTTGCGGATCAAATTCAGGAATGAAACCTTTGGAATGCGGATAAGTTTACCATCGCCTGCGCTCAAAATTGTTGCAGAACGGCGGTCATTCAAAAGAAAGGCCATTTCGCCAATGAACATATCATCAGGAGTCAAAACAGAAACAAGCTTTCCGTCTGCATAAACCCCGTAACGGCCAGAAATAATAAAGTACAAATCATTACTTGGATCGTCCTGCTTACATACAATTTCATGACGTTTATATTCAATAGTTGCAAAAGGAACCATAATTCCAGGAACAGTGTTAGACATATCCTTGACATTTGTAATTTCAAAAGAAACGGCATTTCCCTTTTCGTTGTAATGAAGTGCGCTTACAAGTCCCCGAGAAAGACTGATTCCACGACCATGCTCCAGTTCAAAATCAGGAACATCGCCAGAAACCATACGTGCCTTCCAGTCAAAACCAGGTCCTTCATCTTCAATAGCAAAATGAGATTTATCTTTTCCAATAAAATATGAAATCTTAATTTTCTTGTCTTTATTTTCTGGAAGACTTCGTTTCTGGTCAATCAAATCAAGAACATTTTTTCCACTCTTCATCCAGGCAGATTTTTCTTCGTAAGTAATGCCGCAGTTTCCGTGTTCAAGAGCATTTGTACTAAGTTCCATCAAGGCAGTCTGCAGGGCAAAACGTCCTTCGTCATCAATTCTATTTGAACAGTAAAGATAGTTTACAAGGAAGCTTGCATAAAGGCGTGTATCAAGCGGATCGTTATCGCAGATGAACTGACCTTTTTCCTGGCCACCCATTCTATCCTGAATACCGCGATTAAAAAGGAACTGCTGGTTACTCCACAAAATCTTAAGCAGACGCTCAAAATTTTCCTTAAAGGTATAAAGAGTCATAACAATAATAATGTTAGGATCTTTCTTGTCCTCAATCTGCTGCATCATTGCCGGGTTTGGAACAACAGCAATAATACCACCATTATGAAGCCAAGGGTCTGCATGAATAGCTGCAAGAATTCGGTTTGAATCCATGTCGGTTGAAGTGTAATCAAGAACCTTAATTTCAGGAAGCTCGTAGTCAATAAGACTCAAGGCTTCATCTGTGTCGGGACAATAAATCGGATCAAAATATTCCGAATATTTTTGTGTAGCAGTTTTTACAGTAGAAATAACTTCTTTATTAGTAGAAGCAATCAGCAGCTTTTTCATGCGGCCATCTCCTATAAATGATTTATGATTCCGATGCGACTCGAACGCACTACCTGTTGCTTAGGAGGCAACCGCTCTATCCAGATGAGCTACGGAACCAGAATTATTTTTAGCCCGCACTGTAAACCTAGCACCTGTACCAGACACCAGGACGGGCAAGATTCCTAAAACCGTCAGCCTTTACATCAAATTTTTCGGCAAGTCCGTTGTAATGGCAAAGATAAGTCATCTTTTTAATATCATCCGGTAAAGTCTTAAGCTGATTATAAGAAGCATGAACACTTTCGCTATAGCCAGAAAAATCACAATCATGAAAAACAACTTTTACAGGATATTTTTGAATAAGGAATTCAAGCTGTTCAAAATTAAACTGAGTATCGCTTGTAAAGAGCACCTTGTCATCAATAAGAATTCCATACGAAATCTGGAAATCTCCTGTAACTTCGCAGGTAACATGCTTTGTACGGAACAGTTTGATATTTATGTTTCCAATATTTGTTTCGTACATTTCAAAAGGCTCAGACTGCAAAAGCTCAGGCTTTATCTGATTAAAATAATCATTAAGATCAAGAGCGCCTTCTTCGTTCACTTTGAGTCCACCCTTAAGAGATTCATCCCAAAGTAGCTGCTTAAACTCGTCTGTAATTACAAGATTGCATTTTTGTTTTTTTACATAAAGTCCAACAAGGGCAAGCTCTTCTACCCCACCAATATGATCTGCATGAGGATGAGTCAAAAGAAGATTATCGATTTTTTTAAGTTCAAGTCCGTAGTTTTTCTCAAGCGCATAAGGACACAAAGTTCCGCAGTCGATAAGCAGATGGTCCTCTCCCTTTACGACCAGAACATTAGTTTGAAAATATCTTTTTGAAAAAGCACTCCCCGTTCCTATAAAGAAAACCGAAAGTCTACCACTGTTTTTTAATTCCAAAACAGAATTATCATTCGAGCTCATTTCTCTATATTATAGCATACTTTTTGGAATATGTCAGTAATTATGTTTTTAGTCCTTCAGTTTTACCTCGCTCATGACTACGGTACCGTCGGCGAAGTGACAGATTGTGGTGTAGTAGTAGCCCTCCGGGACACCTGCAAGATTTTCGTCGGTGTAGCTGAAGGTTATGCCTGTACCGTCGTTGTAAACAATACCTGTTTCCTGAGCACGTGTTTCCCATTCAAGAGCTGCTTCTGCTGTTGTAAAGGTTCCAGCCTGAGTAAGATTTTTTGAACAATAAAGGGTGTGAACAAAAGCCGGTCTGTCCGCAAAAATTTGCCAGCCGTTTGCCACAGGCATCCAGGTTTTACTCTTGCAGTAAGCGGGAGAAGTTGATCCAGAATTAGTAGATAAATATTCGTAATAACCAGTATAAACGAAAAGAGGCTGCATAGTTATGGGATTTGGGCTGTCATTATCACCCCCATTTAAATAAAGACAACATATCTTTATGAATGAATTTTTGTAATCATCATATGATATTTCATAACTCCAATTTTCCATATGTTCCTGAATTTTAGAATCTACCCATTTTTCATTCTGTAATTGTCTTATTGACAACAGACAGCTTGTATCTTCTCTCTTTGAAAGATTAAAGGGTTGTAATATTGTTTGATCTAATTGTTTGCAGGAAATCTTTATAGAGTCTGCTTGTTCAAGAAGTTCTGGGATATTTGCTGTTGTATAATACTCTATAACCCCATTAGCCAGTTTAAATGTATAATTTCCAGAACAATCATATGCAAGTGTATAAACATTATAGTATCCATATTCTATTCCATCATATGGTATATTAACATAACCTTTTGTAATATCTTCTGCTGTAACATTAACCTCTACTTTGGGATATTTGCTTATTGTTTTATAAGTACCGGTTTTTTCACTAGAAGGTGCATAAAAGAAATAAATTTTAGGAACATAATCATCTGTAACATTTACATCATAGCCATACACACCAATATATGATCCATAGCTTCTAAATACATTAGACTCAATATTAAGTTTATAATCTTGAGAAGTATTATTTATGGGGAAAGAATAAGAAATAGTTGGGGGTATATTGTCTTTATCATATAAGGATAAAGAACCCGAAGCAGGTATAGGGCTTGATTTCTTTACTAGCTTTCCATCACTATCAATTGCGGCAAGATATATTTTGTAATTATGGGCAGAGGGAACTGTTATTTTAAAAACATTTTTATTATCATCTGACAGTGGTGTAAAATAATGTGAATAAAAATTGTCACGTTCTAGTATAACAGAATAAGAATAACCTTGAGTTGCATTTTCCATATTTTCTAATTCCAAAGTAAATTCTGCCGTTTTAGCATTCAATTTATAACTAATATCTCCATTACCATAAACAGGTGGATCAACTGTTGGAAATGTTATAGAAGGAGGATTATTACTGTTTGAACTTCCCTTATAATACTTCATTTCTTTTCCTGCTGGGCTAAATAGCTTATCACATAGACGAATTACATATACTGTGTATATCCCATCTTCACTAAAAGAATTTGTTTCATATTTATTTAACACAAACTCACCAGGAGTTGATGATTCACTTTCTTGATATTTATATGCAATATAATACGAAATATCGGAATCATTAAAAGTAGAATCAAAATTACTGCATATAGGATTAATGCCAGCAAATCCAAGAATATCTACTTTTTTTAAGAAAGTTTGAGCAAATTCCTTTATAAGACCGGACTCTTCCTCAATAGATATTATTATGGTTGTATCTTTTTGTGTATCAAGTTTGTAATTCTTTAAAGCATTATTAATTGTAGTTCCTAAATATGGATCGTTAGTATCTTTAACACAATTTTGAAGAACCTGTATTCTATCGGAGTTTTCTTCCTGTAAATATACATTAATTATTCTTCTTGAGTTAAAAGCTACTCCATTGACTTTGAAATATTTATCTCCAGAATCATTCAATATTATTACAGTTTTGTTGGCCATATCACTTGATCCACCAAAATCATAATTTAATTCATAAGTATTTTTTTCGGAATTGTATTCTGGTATTCTTATATTTTTAATACTAACTTTGTTATTCGTAGTTGGTGTCCTAAAAATTAATTTTGGATCCATAGAAAGATCTTTTATTACCCAATATTCTTCTACTGTTTCACTTTCATTATTTGCATTATCAAGGACGCTTACTGTGATTAAGTAAAGTCCATCATTCATATTTCTAGAGTCAAAATCATATTCAAGTTTGTAAACAGGATTTCCTTCATCATCTATGCCTGTTATAAATACATCGTTTCCAAAATCCTGATAAGTTGTTGTTTGTAAGCCTGCCTCGATTCCGTTGGAAGTTTGTTTCAATGTTTCTTTTATCCTGATTTTTCCAATACCAGATTGTTCATCGTAAGCAGAAATTGTAATATATAAATGGCTAACATGATTTCTGGAAAAATCCCCATTTTTATATTTTTGATATTCCGAAGAAGACCAGGTCGAATATGAATCTTTTGTTAATTCTTTATAAAAATAATCATTTGTGTCACTTGTTGAATAAATATGTATATCTGTAATAACCGGCACAGCATTATCTATTATTTTGTTTACGCGGTAGGTATGAGGCTCCATCTGGGAAAAAGCTAAATCGTTTGTATCCCTAACACTTGTCATATCTATTCTTACTGTAATGTCATCACTTGTTTTTTCGGAATTATAAATTGTATTATTTTTGTCGAAACCATCTGGCAATAACAAAAATTTTCCCTTTGTAGTAGGAATATTTAAGGTTTTATTATCATTTGTAAAATATGGAAAATCATAAAAAGACTCATCAGGATTTTCAGAAAACAGTTCTACTCCTTCCGGTGTTGTAATTGAAATTGCGTCAAAATTAAAAGTTTGAAGATTTATAGATTTATTAAATGTGACTGTTATTGTTCTATCCTGGTCGCAGCCGCTGTTATCAAATTTTGGAGTTATTTCTATAACCTTAGGAACCAGATTGCACTTTGGATGAATCATAAGGTTTTCGGTAGGTTTTAGGATTGTTGCTTTCGTTTCCAATTTTTGAGGGTTTTCAAATTTAATTGCATCAGGCACGGGTTCACCAGTTGTTCGGTCAAGGGCTTCCCAGCAGATAAAGCTCCATCCGTCGGCAGGGGTAAATAATAAATTAACTGATTGCTTTTTTTTGAGGGTTGCCTGACTTGGAGAAACTGTTCCCGAATCCTTGTCGGCAATTATATGGTAAAGAATGGGGCTGGAACTTGCAATTTCTATTGATTCTTCAATTTCACTTTTTACCTGATTGGCCTTAAGAAAGTTTTCGCAGGAGGTTAGCAGCAACATTACTATACAAACAAATACCCCCCCCCTCAAGATAATTGGATGCCGGCTGTTTTTCATTTCTTTCACCCTCTGTCGTTTAATAGATATTAAATAATTATACAATAGAATTTTGATTTTGTTTGAAAAAAATGCGGTTTTTTGATTTTTTTTTGATTTTTGAGGCAAATTTTTGTAAGAAGTCCCTTTTTTTGGACATATATATAGTGTGAGAATTTTTATTTTCATATTGAAAATCATTATTGAACTTTGAGTACCAGTTGGGCGCAAAGTGGGAGTTATTATGTCAAATACTAATTACAAATTAAAACCCGTAGACGAGCTAACTTTTACAGATGATGGAATGTTTCAGTCTGTTTTACATGAACCAGATATCTGTGCAGAACTTGTTGAACGACTGCTACATGTTGAAGTAGAACATGTTGAATATCCTGAGATTGAGAAACAGATTGCACCTTATTACACAACAAAAGGTATTCGTCTTGATGTTTACTTAAAGGATCAGAACAAAATAATAGATATAGAAATGCAAACATATCCACAAAACTCAATAGGCAAGCGAACTCGTTATTACCAGAGCATGATAGACATTGATGCATTAATAAAGGGTGAACCTTATCCACAGATGAAAGATAGTTATATTCTCTTCATCTGTAAAACAGATCCATTTTTCAATTATAATTGTGATCCATTCGGACTACCTTGTTATACTTTTAGAAATATCTGTAAAGAAAATAACGAGGTAGATTTAGGTGACAATTCTGTTAAAGTGATTTATAATGCAAGTGCATATAAAAGAGAAAAGGATATCCGTATCCGAGATTTCCTTTACTTTATAAATACTAATGATCCTGGCAAAGATGAATTTTCGAATCGTCTTTTAGAAACTGTAAAAAAGATTAAAGAGAATGAAAAATTCAGGAGTTACTACGCTGCTATGAATTTACATGATTGGGATATAACACAATTAGCAAAGAAGGATGGTGCAAAAGAAGCAACCGAAGAGAATGCACGCAACCTTTTTAAAAATGGTGTTTCAAAAGAAGTAATCGCGAAATCTCTAAACTTGTCATTGGAAAAACTTGAAGAAATTTTAAGAGAAGCATCATAAATTAAAACAATTCATTTATTTCATACACTTCTTCCACACCTGTAACCAGGATGCCACCCATGCCCATTTCCAACGGCAAGGCTATGTCCATATCGTAGCGGTCGCCTATGGCTATGCAGTCTTGTGGTTGGGTCTGGGTGAGTTCGCAGGCTTTTTCAAAGGGCTCCAGGGCAGGCTTGGATTTTAAGCAGGTGTCAAGGCCTACAATTTCCGGGAAAAATTCAGAAATGCCTATTGCGTTCAGGGTTTTGCGGGCGGTGAATACAGGGTTGTTGGTTACACAGATTAACTTGAATCGTGATGAAAGGGAGCGCAGGGTTTGAATGAGCTTTTCGTCGCGCTTGAGGAAGTCGGCAGGTTCCATTAAGGTTTTGCGCCATTCTACGCTCTGGGCAATCGGGATTTCAAAAGCTAAAAGAGTGTTTCCAAGGCTGATTTTTTTACCGTTGTTAGCTGCTGCAAACTTTTTGCGGTAGTCGGCAACCATGCGGCGAGCTTCTTCGGCGCTGATTCCTCTGTCGCGGGCAAACTGGCGCACCTGACAGTCAACCTGTTCAAAAGCGTAGGCAGCATTTGTATAAAGCGTTGAGTCTATGTCGAAGATGAGGGTTTTGGGATTGTCGGGTAGATTGTAGGTTTTCATAATAGATTGCTTCGCTACGCTCGCAATGACGAAAAGGCAATCTTTGCATCGCCTTCCAGTTCTGCATCTACGCAGGTGCCGATTACAAGGTCCAGTCCAAGCTGGGCAAGAGCGGCGCGCTTTTTTTCAAAGTAATCCTGGTCCTTAGCCTGTCCGCCTGTTGTTGTAATTACAGTTGGGAATGCAACGCCGTTTTCAACTGCAAGCTTTTTGAGAAGCTCCAGGGCATCAGTTACCTTTTGCAGACGGACATCCTCAGGGAGGCTTGCGCTGTCCGGAATCAAAACAGAAATATTCCAAAGGCCCGCTTTTACACCAGGCAGGGTTCGTACTCCTTCTGCACGGATTTCCTTATCCACGCACATGTTTATTCCTTCGGAGCTGCCGGCACGGTCGCAGATATGGCCAGACTGGGTTGTGTCTGTTCCAATAAGGGCTGCAATAAAATCCGGGCCTACGCCAATAACAGGGATGTCACCAAGCTCCAGCAGTTCCTGTGCGTTAGGCAAAAGCTTTCCGCAGTTGTGGCCAAGCTCTACAAAGTCAGGCATTTTTCCAGTCATAATGCCAAAGCCTTCCAAAACCCCGCGGTTCCAGTAGGCAGTTTCGTAGCGTTCTTCGGGCAGAATTGTTACGGCATTACCTGTGAGCTGCCAGATTAAATATTCAGGCCCCGAAAAAAGATGGGCAGTTGCTTCGTATTCGTCGCCAATTAAATCACGGAATAAAAGGATTCGTGGTAAAAAAATTGAATTGGCAAAGCAATGGGCTTCGTCGGGAGAAGTTTCGTCAATACTAAGTCGGGCTGCAGGGTACTCGTTCCAGCGCAGAGTAAGACCGGATTCGCTTACAAGGGTTGGACCGTTGCCGGAAATGGCAAGGGCAACAACGTTTTCGCACTTCAGCTTATCTACTGCTGCCTTGAGCGCCCAGATCCAGCCTTCTGCTACAAAGCGGTTTTCCGGTGCTGAATATGGGATTGAGGTCATGGCAACAACATTTCCATCCTGGCAGATTAATCCTGCTTTTAGCGAAGAAGTACCAATATCAACAGCGAGGACAACGTCTTTCATATAAGAAATCAGGCTTCCCCTTCGACATGCTCAGGGGCCCCAGTCTCTTTCTCTGTATCCGCAGTCTTTCCAGGTGAAGTCTGTTTTACAACCTTTTCAATAATAGAACGGTTATCAAGCAGTTCACTAAGAGACTGATTATAGTGAATGCGTGTAATTACGTTAGCAAAAAGTCCGCTTACATCTGTGCTTATGTACCATTCACGGTTAAGCAAATCTTCGTGGTAAACAGCGTTTGTACCAATGATGCGGTAGAACAAGCCCTGCTCGTAAGCTTCATCAAAATTCTTAATGGCATCGCCGGTAAAGAACGGAAGCGAAATGGCACAGATAACCTTGGTAGCACCCTGCTCCTTAAGGAACTGCATGGCCTTAAGAAGAGTTCCACCAGTTCCAAGCATATCATCGGCAAGGAAGGCAACCTTACCTTTAACATCACCAAGAAGTTTAACAGATTTAATATTTGTAGAGTGCGCATCCTGTGTAACAATAGAATAATCGCGCTCCTTGTAAATCAAAGCAAGAGGAAGTTTAAGTCCCGAAGCATAGAACTTGTTTCTGTCAATTGCACCTGTATCCGGAGCAACAACAACCAGGTCTTCTGTTTTGCCTGTAAGATCAACAATCTTACTAAGCTCGCGGATAACCTGATAGCTTGCATGTAAGTTATCAAGATTCAAACGACTAAAGGCATTTGGAATTTCGCGTGAGTGAAGGTCCAGCGTAATGATTCTGGAAACGCTCTGCATTTCGTAAATGTGTCCAAGAAGACTTGCAGTAAGACCTTCGCGGCCCTTTCGTTTGTGCTGGCGGGCATAAGGATAAGCCGGAACAACCAGAGTGATTTTTCCAGCACCAGCCATGCGCACTGCATCAATAGTAACAAGCAGCGACATAACATGGTCGTTTACGGTCATTACAACCTTATTGGCACCGCCGTTAAGATTCAAAACCTCGTGATTTTCAACATCCTGGAAAATATAAACATCCTTTCCGCGGACAGTATCCAAAAGCTCAATCTTTACTTCGCCGTTGGCAAAATACGAGAACCTTGAATTAACTTTGAAAACAGGCGGTCTGTATTTATTAGTAGCACCCCTTATACAAAGATCGCTGGTCTGCAAATCATTCTGCAGATTTATCCTTTGTATAAGCTCTTCTTTAGTCAGCTCATAACGCTTAGACACAACATCGTTCTTCAAAGTAAAACGATGCTTGTACATATGCTTAAGGTGCGTTATGACTTCATCGGCGAAAGCTTCGCCACCAGGACAGGCAACAATCGCAAGACTTGTTGGCTCGGTATAAGGCATAATAGACCTCTTATATAGTGTAGTTTGTATTCACACTATACTACATTTAGTGTTTTTGTACAATCATGCAAAGGCCTGGCTGACTGTTTTAAGCAACTCAATAATCTCCAGTTTCTGAGGGCAGTGCCCCTGGCAGTTACCGCAGCCTATACATTCTGCAGGGTTGCCACCGCCTTTTACAGCCTGGTCAAAGTGCCACTTGTACGAAGCTACCCCATAGCGCTTACTTTCGTTGTAGAGCTCGAACATGCGCGGAATATCAATCTTCATAGGACAGCCACCGTTTGTTTCGTCTACACAGTAGCGGCAGGCAGTACAAGGAATAGCGATTGTAGATTTAATAAGGTCTGCAGTCTTCTGAACGCACTCCTGCTCCTGGGCGTTCAAAGGAACAAAATCCTTCATGTAAGACATATTGTCTTGCAGCTGTTCCATATTGCTCATACCGCTAAGGACTACCAGAATATTATCCAAGCTTGCACAGTAGCGCATAGCCCAGCTTGCGGCACTTGCGTTTGGATTATAATCTGTAAAAATCTTTTTTGCGTCAGGCATGATATTTGCAAGGCTGCCACCCTTAATAGGCTCCATAATAGAAACAGGAATGCCATAGCGTTTACAAATCTCGTAGCACTTTCGGCTCTGAACATTGTCGCTTTCCCAGTCAATATAATTTATCTGCAGCTGTACAAGTTCAACCTCCGGGTGCTTAGAGAGCATCATTTCAAGAGCGTCGGCGTCATCGTGAAAGCTAAAGCCCGGGTGAAGAATCTTTCCCTGCTTTTTCATTTCCTGCATCCATTCAAAGGCACCAAGCTTTTCGGCAGTAGCAAATACATCGCGATTGAGGGCATGCAAAAAGTAATAGTCAAAATATTCAACACCGCATTTACGCAGCTGTTCATCAAAAGTCTTCTGTAAGTCGGCAGGGTCGGTCTTACCCCAAAGCGGCATCTTGGTAGTTACCTGAAACTTCTCTCTTGGATAGCGCTTGGCAACAAGTTCTCCAAAAACGCGCTCCGAAAATCCGCCGTGATAAACCCAGGCAGTATCAAAATAAGAAAAACCTTGTTCCATGTAAGCGTCAATCATCTCGCGGGTCTTTTCCAAGTCAATGTTTCCCCAGGTCTTATCCTCTGTATAAGGAAGTCTCATCAAACCAAAGCCTAATTTTTTCATAATATTCTCCTAACGTCTCGTCATTGCGAGCGCAGCGCGGCAATCCATAAATTACGAGGCATTCTGCAATGTGGATTGCTTCGCTTCGCTCGCAATGACGATTTTTTTAATTATACTCCACAAATTCCCAATCACATAGTAAAAAAAGGGACTTAAATTGTAAAAAAAATTGTTTTTTATGTTATAATTTCCTTATGGAAAATACTAACATTTTTAAACGCATCATCAACGCTTATAATTCTATAAGTCTTATTTTACGAATTGTAATTGGAATTGTTATGGGCGCCCGTCTTGGAATCTTTTTGCCGCAGGCTGCCTGGCTTGGTATTTTGGGAGACCTTTTTGTAGGCGCCCTTAAGGCAATTGCTCCGGTTCTGGTTTTTGCACTTGTTTCAAGCTCACTGGCAAAAGGTGCTGCCAAACTGGACAAACGCTTTGGCATGGTAATTCTTT
>JAEEGK010001482.1_pt1 | contig 58915 bp, 57 predicted proteins | sample 8958771 | NCBI WGS metagenome assembly JAEEGK01 (sample SAMN16246547, study PRJNA631951) | gut metagenome | biome: gut microbiome; feature: rumen; material: SC-attached | host: Bos | place: Iran: Karaj | collected 2018-10 | reverse complement strand
GAGAAGTAACCCCTCCGATGAGGTTATCAGTGAGATCAAGAAGAAGCTGAAAGGAAGACCGGAACCCAGGCATGCGCTCACGATTGAACAGCAGAGAGCATTTCTGGACTATCTGGAGAAGCCGGAGTATAGCAGGTGGAAGCCCCTTTTCGTTACGATGTTTGGAACCGGCTGTAGAGTGGGAGAGATTATCGGTCTCAGGTGGGTCGATCTGGACTTTAAGAACGGAGCGATCAGTATTAACCACAATGTGACCTATTATCCGAGGAGTGATAAGGGTTACAAATGCGAATTCAAGGTATCGCTGCCCAAGACGCAGGCGGGAATCCGCACGATCCCTATGTTGGAGAAGGTGGAGGAAGCGCTGAGGCTTGAAAAGAAGAATCAGAAGCAGTACGGATACCGTTCGCTGGTGGAACTGGACGGCATGAGCGGATTTATCTTCTGCAACCGCTACGGCAACCTTCATAATCCTGCAAGCATCAATCGCGAAATTAAGAGGATCGTGGATGACTATAATGCGCAGGAAGAGGTTAAAGCCAAGCGTGAGCGTAGGGATCCGGTGCTCGTACCGAGATTTAGCTGCCACATTACACGCCACACATTTTGTACCAGGCTCTGTGAGAATGAGACCAATGTAAAGGTGATCCAGTCTGTCATGGGACATAAGGACATTCAGACAACGCTGGATATCTACGCAGAGGTTTCTGAAAAGAAGAAGAAAGAAATATTTGATAATTTGAACAACGACAATATCTTTTAGGAAGGGTCCGAGCGGGGGATCCTGGAAACAAGAATTGTTGTACATCAAAAATACCGTTGGTCATTCAACGGTACAGCAGAATGTCAAATCCGATATGTGTAATTATGAGGATATATGAGTGCTGAAATCCTTTATCGGGGCTGATATGAGGCTTTATGAGCGGTTTGGGATAGGTTTACATAATAATCCCGACGATGAAGCCAATCGGCCTCGAGAAGAAGGAGGGCGAAGAGCCGGAGGCTGCCGAAAACGCAGCCGCGCCCGCCGTGGAAGCTCCCGCTGCGCCCGTTGAGGAGAAAATAGATTTTTCCAAGGTCGAAATCGAGCCGCTTTTCGCGGATTTTGTCGACTTTGACACCTTCTCGAAGTCCGATTTCCGCGCGGTGAAGGTTCTCGCCTGCGAGGCTGTGCCGAAGTCGAAAAAGCTTCTCAAATTCACGCTTGACGACGGCAGCGGCACGGAGCGCACAATCCTCAGCGGCATCCACGCTTATTATGAACCGGACGAGCTTATCGGCAGGACTCTCATTGCGATTACGAACCTCCCGCCCCGCGCCATGATGGGCATCGAATCCTGCGGTATGCTCCTCAGCGCCATCCACAAGGAGGAGGGCGAGGAAAAGCTCCATCTTCTGATGGTGGACCCCCACATCCCCGCCGGCGCGAAGCTGTATTAAAAGCAGGAAAAAGAAAGTCCTTTTAGTTGATGCCGATCCACAAGGTAGTTTAATATGATATGACGCCTCGTTCGATTGAACGGAGGCGTCATTATGATTCAAGGCCAGTCATCAGATTGAAAGACCGAAATTATATTATCTGAAGCCCAAAAAACTTCTTCACTTCTCTCTTGATTTCTTGTGGATTCGGAATATAATGTGGTTAGGCGCCGCTAACCATTGGGCGATAACCTTATTCATCTAAAGCGTTCTCTTGATGGAACAAGTGGCAGATGTATGTATTCAAAAAGAATAGGAGCAGAGTTTGAAAGGATATTTGTCAGTAAGGTATCCACAAAAGTTTCAATCATTTTTGGAGTCTCCATACTGATGAGTATAGGCTTTTAGGTGATGGCTCGGAGATCGGTATGGATCCCTTGCGGAATACTTGCTGCAGTCTGGATCGCACACATCGTTTACTTCGGCTTTTGCGTGAAGACGATAAAGGCAAAAGAAGAGAATGGCTTTAATTCTAAATAACAAGAGAATTTCAGTTGAACCGCAGCCACGACAGTATAGCAGTACAAAGGTGAAACAAATAATGAAGTATCAGGCAGAAAGAATGGTGGCAACCAGCCGCTGCCAAAATTATTTTCCAACCCTCCCTTCCGATATCCGGAAGGACATATATAAGCGAATCGGCGAGTTGATTGAGGAGGAAAAACAATACTGCGACAAAGGGAACTACAAGCACATGGCACAGATCCTGTCCTCGATTGCAATGTATGAAGTGTTTCAGCAACATGGGAAAACCGAGCAGGAAGCATATAGGATCGTCTCAGAGGAAATGTGGAAGTTACTGCATCGTCGGAGACAAAAGCACAATGGCGGCAGAGTACGAGCTTGTAAGGAACGAAGACGGTTTGCTGATCAGCATGAGGAAACAAGTTTCTTCCAAGGAGTAAGAAACACATGAAGAAGAGAATCTGGGATCTGTATGCGCCGATATATAAGCGAGCCATGAAGGCAGATCAGAAGATATATGACTATATGTACGAACGCATACCCAAGGTGATCCGGGGCAAAGAAGTGCTGGAGATCGCCACCGGGCCGGGCCTGCTTGCAAAGCATGTTGCCCCGGCAGCGAAGCGTATGATCGCGACGGACTATTCCGACGGGATGATCGAGGAAGCTCGGAAGGGTGATAATCCTCCCAATCTCAGCTTTGAGATCGCGGATGCTATGGATCTGCCGTATCCCGATGATTCCTTTGACGCGGTGCTCATCGCCAATGCTCTGCACATCGTTCCAGATCCGGAAAAGGTGCTCAGCGAAATTAGCCGGGTGCTTCGTCCGGAAGGTATTCTGATTGCGCCGAACTTTGTGGAGCATAAGGGGACCTTTATCAGCCGAATCTGGTCGGGGATCCTGAATATCGCGGGAGTCCGTTTCGAGCACCAGTGGACAGCACAGGAATATTTGCAGTTTCTGGAAAGTTGCGGATGGCATGTAGTCCACTGCGAAGAACTGGCTGCCAGGATCGCTTTGATATATGCCGAATGCGTTAGGGAGGAACAGGAATGAACACCCTGGGAATCGACAATAATCTGGACCGGGCTCGGATCAGAAAGCTCCTTCTGATTGGCCTGCATGCCTCCTTTATGACCGGAGCTGGTGATTTCCTTATCGGCTTTGGCGAGGAGATCAGAGGGAACATTCTTGCGTCTAACGTGATGTCAAACGCCATGAATCTTTCCGATGCTCAGCTGATCTGGGGCGGACGTCTGGGCTTCATCGGAATTTTTCTGGAGGGACTGGCTTTCTCTGCAATCTACCGCCTGATGGCGGACGCAGCCCCGAAATATGCGCATATTTACCGTGCCGGGATCTTCGACTATATCTGGCTCGCTCCGATAGGATGCCATATGAACGTGGGCGTTCTTAATATCGCTTACAAATACCTTCTGACGGTCGATCCCGCTTTAGCAGAACAGGTGGGAAATAAGCTGCTCCTTGCGTTCAGTCTTCCCGTCTGGATCGTCCTTGTCTTTTTCTGGCTACCGATGCTTGTCATCCAGTTCAAAGCATTCGCAAAAGGGCTGACCCCGTATCCGAGATACGCGAAATGGTTCAATCTCTTCATTGGTGGAATACCGGCTTTGGTAATCAGCATGATCTTCGGAAGCAGCAATCTATGGGGCCCCGCCATTGGAACGATGTTTTTAAGCTTTGGAAATGCCTTCACTTTCTGCAGCCTGCTCTGTGCGCTGCCAAGTGAAGAGCGATTTGAAGAATTCAGGGAAAAACTGGCGGGGGCTTATCAGGAATGAAGTATGCAGGTATGCCGCTCGGAATGTGGCTTTTATTTCGAAAATCTTTCCGCGGCAATCTTATAAGTGCCCTTGGCCTCAAATGAGTGAAGCAGGCGGTGCGTCGGAGTTTGTTCGGGAATATACCCTCGCCTCTGGCGGCCCTTACTGTGACTGCGGCTACAAGAAGAAAGAGAGGAAAAGCAGACGATCAAAACGACATTGAAAATCGACGGGATAATATGCTCAATGTGCGAGGCACACATCAATGAAGTAATCCGCAGTACTGTTCCCGGCTCGAAGAAGTTCTCCGCCTCCCACGTAAAGGGCGAGGCCAGCTTCCAGACAGGGGCGGCCATTGACCAAAGCGTTTTGAAAGACGCCATCGCCGGGACTGGCTACACTTGCCTGTTTGTTTCGTCGGAGCCTTATGAAAAGAAGGGACTGTTCACATGGTAAAATACCACATTGAAAAAAACACGGTTCAGGAGACACTGGTGATTCCGCTTTTCGGGCGTCTTGTATGCTCTGAACGGTTCCCGGAACTGTTTTCTGATCCCGAGGCTAAACGCATTTGCGACTCCCTGGATTATGATTTTGAAGAAAAGCGTAAAAAGATGGAGTCTCCTGCCGGGCTGTTCGGTGCGCTGGAAGTGGCACAGCGTCAGTATGATCTGATCTGTGAAGTGAAAGACTACCTGCAAGAACATCCAAAAGCAGCGGTGATAAATCTCGGATGTGGTCTGGATGACAGCTTTTCCAAGGCGGATAACGGTCAGTGCAAAGGCTACAACCTCGACTTGCCGGATGTCATCACCATCAGGAATGAGTTGCTGCCAGCAGGAGAGCGGGAGATTAACGTCCCGTGTAATCTGAACGATTTTAGCTGGATGGACAGGATCAACGCTGAAAACGGTGCGGTATTCTTTGCGGCAGGGGTGTTCTACTATTTCAAGACTGAAGAAGTCAAAACGCTGTTTGCAGCGATGGCGTCGCGCTTTCCCGGCGCAGTGCTGGCCTTTGATTCCTGTAATGAACGCGGGGCAAAGATGATGCGGAAAACCTGGCTTAAGGAAGCGGGAATCGCGGACGTTCGCGCATTCTTTTCGCTGGAAGACCCGGACGAACTCAAAGGCTGGAGCAAAGAATTTGCCTCCGTCAGTTCAAAAAGCTATATGCGCGGCTACCGGGATATATACAGGTATGTCGGTCCGCTTCACAAGCTGATGATTCGTTTCTGCGATCATTTGGTAAACATGCGCATTGTCAGGATCGTTTTTTAGGAGGAACAGAAACGATGGCACGAAAAGACTCGGAAAACCAGAAGAAATCCATGGGCGCGATGTTCCGAGGCAGGGCAATCTTCAAGCCGCTGAACACGGGCCGGATCGACGAGCATGTAAGCTGTGTACGGGAGTGGGTCGCCAACATCTTCTTTTATTCGCAAAACGACACTACCGTCATGATCGACGCAGGCTATAACTATGAGCGCCTGGCGGAGAAGATGGAGTGGCTGGACATTGACCCTGAGTCCATTCAACATATCCTCATTACCCATCAGGACACGGATCATGTGGTAGCGCTGGAGCGGGACAGCGTGCTGCTGTTCAAGGACGCGACCGTCTATATCGGAGAAATCGAGAACCGATATCTCACCGGTGAAGTAAGGCGAAAGGTCATCCATGGACTGTACAAGCTTCCCCTGGTAAAAACAGATAACCATAAGGTGCTGCTCAGGGACGGTGAGTTCCTTACCATTGGTGATATCAAAATCGAGTGTATCCTGGTGCCCGGCCATACCTGGTGCCACATGGTCTATCTGATCGACGACACCTACCTCTTTACCGGGGACACGATCTGGTTTGGCACGGACGGTGGCTATGCGGTATTCTTCCTTACACATATCCGAAATGGCTCTGCCATCTGATCCACGCAAAGGATTACATTGCCATGCGCAGCATCACAAAAAGCAGAAGGCTGCTGGAACTGGCTGCACCCCCGGAGAAATTCACATCGGAGGGCAGCGATCCGAAGGAGGAATATGACGCTCTGATGGAGTTTTACAAGACATACTCCGGCAGAACCGTCAGCAACGTATTCTGGTCGGCCAACAACTACGAGCTGCCGCACCCGGCCCCAAAACTGGATACGGCAATCGAATACTGGTACTGAGAGTTTGAAAAGAAAGCCGGAAAAAAGATATGGCATACATCAGATCATATTTTGACGGTGTGACATTCCGTCAGATCGATGGGCCGGGACATGGCGAACTGGTGATGATCCATCTGAGACGGTTCGAGCGGATAATCAGGAAAGCACTGGAGGAGTAGAGTATGAAATACGGGATCATGGGAATGGCAGTCCCTTTGCTGGTGAAAAAGCCTGCATATGCCTTTCTGAATAAGGCCGCTCCGGGGATCAGGCCCGGAGCCGTAAAGGCGGAGTACAAAAGGATCATCAAGAATCAGCCCGAAGTTGGCGGTTCGAAGAACAATCTCATCATGGGGCTTTATCTGGCAGCATACTTTATGGCCATATATAAAGCCGCGCCGAAAAAGATGACGGATGAGTTGTTCGGCAATTTCATAGATGCCATTTGTGCCTCGGATATTTTCGTAAAGATGAATAAAGGCAGAAACTTCTTCACTGAGAAGAACATCTTTACGCGGGACAGCTTGCAGCATGATCCGCTTTTCACCAATAATTCAGAGAACTGGCAGTACACATTTTCATATGACCTGAGTGTTCCCGAGTGCTCTATCACATACACAAAATGCGCGATCTGCCAGATGGCCCGCAGGGAAGGCTGCTTCCATCTGATGCCGCATTTGTGCAAAACGGATTATGCCCAACAGGAACTCATGGGAAATAAGTTGATCAGGACGAAAACCATCGGTAACGGAGATAAAGTCTGTGATTTCCACATTATTGGAAGAAGATAAACCATAACAACGATTTCATGATTTCGAATTCGACTATGTACTTGACTACGTTAGCGAATCGTGTTAACATACGGTTAGTCATAGATAACCGATGCCGGGAGGTAATACATTGCCCAGAGATAAAACAGCCAGTCACAGCAAGATCCTTGCTGCTGCAAGAGAAGAATTCAAGGAATATGGCTATGAAAACGCTTCCATGCGGCGGATCGGGGAGCACTGCGGCATGACGGCTGCAGGGCTTTATCGGCACTGCAAGGATAAAGCAGATCTGTTTCGGGAAATCGTATCGCCTTCCATAAAGAAGATTGACGACTGGCTGGAAGCTCATATCGACCGAAGCATAAAGACTATGGAATCAAACGAAGTGGATCTCTGGAAGGATTCCGAGATCGATATGATGCGGGAGCTGGTTTATCCCAACATGGGGGAATACCGACTTCTGCTGACAAAAGCTCAGGGTTCTCCTTATGAGAACTTTCTTCACGATCTTACGGAGCGGCAGCAGAATAAGATGCTTGCGTTCTTTCCTCTTCTTTATAAAAAAGGGTTTATCCCCAGAAGGATCGATCCCAAAGAGCTGCATCTCTTTCTGAGCGCTTATACAACGGCCATGTTTGAACCGGTCGTTCATGATTATTCAAAGGAAGAAGCCTTCCGGTGTCTGGAAATGGTGGAAGCCTTCTTTCTCCCAGGGTGGAAACAACTGCTGGGGTTTTGACGATTATACATAGTTTTTTTGAAAACACCGCCTGTCTCTGTGGGACAGGCGATGCGCATTAATATGGGTTAGTTAACGCTAACACGCACTTGTTAGCTAACGTTCAGCAAGGAGGTTTGCTTATGGAAGCAAGACAAAAAGCCTCGTCACCCATCGCATGGGTGTTGGGGCAGACCGGAAAACACGGGAGCCGGTATGTTCTCAGTGTCTTTCTGGCTGTGATCGGCGTCGGGTTCTCCGTCGCACCGTATTTCGTTGTCACCCAGGTAGTCAAGGCGCTGATGGATGGCAGCAAAGAACTCGGATTCTATCTGAACCGCTGCGGTGTCATGGCTGTTCTATGGCTGGGGCGCGTGCTTTGCCACAGTTTCTCAACGGCCACAAGTCATAAAGCAACCTTTGCCGTGTTGGGTGAAATACGCAAGCGCTGCACGGAGAAACTGACCAAAATGCCTCTTGGTGCTGTGCTGGAGCAAAGCTCCGGAGCCCTAAAGAATACGCTGATCGAACGAATCGACTCCATCGAGACGACTCTGGCGCACATTGTGCCGGAGTTCACGGCAAATCTTCTTATTCCGATCATTATCCTTATCTATATCTTTACGATCGACTGGAGAATGGGGCTTGCCAGTCTCGCTACGGTGCCGCTGGGGATGTTCTGCTACGGTTTTATGATGGCAGGCAGCGCAAAGTTTTACCGGAAAACAGTGACGGCTACAAAGGCGCTGAACGACACAGCCGTGGAATACATCGGCGGAATCCAAGTCATCAAGGTCTTCGGAAAAACAAAGAGCTCTTATGACCGCTTTGTACATGACGCCTATGAGGCTGCCCACAGCTTTATCAACTGGATGCGATCAAGTATCATCCCGTTTACGTTTGCCACAGTGATCATGCCGGCGACGATGGTCTCAGTGCTGCCCATAGGCGGACTGTTGGTGAAAGGCGGAAGCCTTGATCCGCAGAATTTTGTTACGATCATTATCCTCTCTGTCGGCGTTATCACTCCCATCATCACCATGATGAGCTATTCGGATGATTTCCGCACCATGGGGACGATATTCGGCGAGGTGAGAAGCATCCTGGAAGCGCCGGAGATGAAGCGTCCGGAATCCGGAGAAATACCGGCAGGAAACGGACTGCGTCTGAACGACGTGCGCTTTTCTTATAAAGAGTCCGAGGTGCTCCATGGCGTTTCCCTGGATATTCCCGAGGGTTCCTTTGTGGCGCTGGTCGGCCCCAGCGGCAGCGGCAAGAGCACGATAGCCCGCCTGATCGCATCTCTCTGGGATGTAACAGGGGGGAGCATTACGCTCAGCGGGAAAGACATCCGGGAGATTCCTCAGGAGTCTTACGCGGACAAGATCGCCTTTGTTTCTCAGGATAACTATCTCTTCAATATGAGCGTCCGGGAAAATATCCGGCTGGGAAAGCCGTCTGCCACAGATGCTGAAGTGGAGGAAGCTGCCAGACAGTCCGGCTGCCACGAGTTCATCATGGGCCTTGAGCATGGCTATGACACCCTGGTGGGTTCTTCCGGCGGTCATCTTTCCGGCGGGGAAAGACAACGCATCTCTATTGCAAGAGCCATGCTGAAGGCAGCGCCGATCGTCATCCTGGATGAAGCCACAGCCTACACCGACCCCGAGAATGAGGCGGTGATCCAGCGAAGCGTTTCAAAACTGACACAGGGCAAAACGCTGATCGTGATTGCGCACCGTCTTTCCACCATCGTTGATGCAGACCGGATCTATGTGGTGAAAAACGGTTTGATCGACGACTGCGGAACGCACGAAGAACTGCTGTCACATCATGGGGTTTACGAAGCAATGTGGAACGCGCACATGGAGGTGAGAGACAATGGTTAAAGTCATCAGGAAATTCTTTGCCTTCTGTGGAGAAGAAAACAGAAGGAAATTCCTGACCTCCGTTCTGCTGGGAATCCTGCAGGCAGTTTTTGAAGCGCTGAAAATCCCGGCGATCGCCGTAATGGTGCGCGCGCTTATTGCGGGTTCCGTTACCGCAAAAGACATCCTGCTGAGTCTGGGGATCATGCTCCTGTCCATCATTGGAGCCGGACTGATAAAAGCAAAGGCCACCATGCTGCAGACCGAAGGCGGGTACGATACCTGCGCAAAGAAGCGCGTGGAGATCGCCGAGCATATGCGCTATCTTCCCATGGGGTATTTCAACGATAACAGCCTGGGCCAGATCACCTCCGTAACGACAAACGTGATGGAAAACCTGGAAAACGTGGCGACGCGGGTGGTCATGCTGGTCTGCGAGGGCATGCTGACCACAAGCCTGATTATCGTCATGCTGCTGTTCTTCGACTGGCGGATCGCGTTGATATTATTGGCCGGCTTTGCCTTGTTCCTGTTTGCCAACACGCGGCTTCAGAAGGCTGCCGGCAAGCTTGCGGGCAAAAAGATCGACGCCGATGAAAGGTTGGTGGAGAAGGTCCTGGAGTATCTGCAGGGCATGTCTGAGGTCAAGGCTTATCACCTGACCGGACAGAAAAGCAGGGAGCTGAACGACGCCATCGCAGCCAACAGCAAAATCAATACGGATATGGAGTTTTCCCTGATCCCGCGCATGTCCGCACAGAACCTGATCTCCAAACTGACGGGCGTGGTGATGGTACTGTTTAGCTGCCTGTTTTACTGTTACGGAAGTATGGATGCGCTGACCGCAGTTGTCATGGTGATTTCCGCGTTCATTGTAAACGCCAGTCTGGAGACCGCAGGCAATTATTCCGCGCTTCTCAGAGTAGTCGATGTCAGCGTGGACCGGGCGCAGGCGATCCTGGATACCCCGCAGATGGATATCTCAGGAGAACAAATCAGCACAAAGACGACCGATATTGCGGCTTCGGATATCGCATTTTCTTATGACAAGCGCAAGATCATTGACGGAGTAACGCTCCGAATCCCGGAAAAGACCACCACAGCCATCGTCGGACCTTCCGGCGGCGGAAAAACCACGCTGGTGAACCTGCTCGCCCGCTTCTGGGACGTGGATGCCGGCACCGTTACGCTGGACGGCAGAAACGTGAAGGACTACGACATGGATTCCCTGATGGAGAACTTTTCCTTCGTGTTTCAGAGCGTTTATCTGTTCCATGATACGGTCGCAAACAATATCCGCTTCGGGCGGCCGGAAGCACCGATGGAAGAAGTCATTTCTGCGGCTGAGAAAGCCTGCTGCCACGATTTCATCATGGCCTTGCCTGAAGGCTACGAGACTGTCATCGGCGAGGGCGGGGCGTCGCTGTCCGGCGGGGAAAAGCAGCGCATCTCGATTGCCCGGGCCATGTTGAAGGATGCGCCTGTCATTTTCCTGGATGAAGCTACGGCCAACGTGGATCCGGAGAATGAAAACGAGCTTATGCAGGCCATTCAGGCGCTGACAGCGGAGAAGACTGTCATTATGATCGCCCACCGGCTGAAGACCGTGGAGCACGCCAACCAGATTCTGGTGGTCGATCACGGAAAGGTCGTCCAGCAGGGCACCCACCGGGCGCTTCTTGCGCAGGACGGCATCTATAAGGACTTTATCGGCGAGCGCCGCGAGGCAGCAAGCTGGAAGGTGAAATAAGGAGGTAGTTCAAATGAAAAGTGAAAACAAACTCAAAGGCCGTGATCTTATCAACATCGGCATCTATGGGGCCATTTACTTCGTGATTCTTTTTGCGGTAGCCATGCTGGGGATGATCCCAATCTTCCTGCCGCTGCTGTCGGTCCTCGTTCCGATCCTGGGCGGCATCCCCTTCATGCTGTTTATGACGAAGGTCAAGAAGCCCGGCATGATCTTCATTATGGCGATGATCATGGGCATCCTCATGCTGCTGACCGGTATGGGCCCATGGCCGCTTCTGACCTGTGCAATCGCCGGGATTCTTGCGGAACTGTGCTTTAAGAGCGGAAACTACAGAAGTGCCAAGAAAGCGGTGTTGAGCTATGGCCTGTTCAGCATGTGGATCTTCGGCAACTATCTGCCGCTGTTTACGGATTACGAGGGTTATTTTGCCCAGAGAGCGGATTACGGACAGGCGTATATCGATGCTGTGCAGAAGCTGATGCCTCTTTGGATGGCTCCGGTATTGCTCGTCGCTTGCTTTGTCTGCGGAATTCTGGGCGGTCTCCTGGGGCGTGCGATCCTGAAAAAGCATTTTGAGAAAGCCGGTCTCGCCTGATGGCTTATTCATCGGAAGGAGCCCAGGAGAAACGCCGCGGATTTCTTGACCCGCGCACAAAGCTGGCCCTCGTCCTTGTGCTGGCGCTGTTTGTCATGGGTGGACTTGGAGGGGAACAGTTAAAGCAGATTAAAACGATCCTGTCGGCGCTCCCGTTTCTTCTGCTGCTCATTGAAAGGCAGTGGAAGCGTTTCGGGAGAGGCGTCGCCATGCTTGCGATTGGGTATGGGCTTTTATTTGTCATGCCTTATCTCCCCGGGGTGCTGAACTATATCGCTCTGATGTGCGGAGGTATTCTGACAAGATTTGTGGTGACGATTGTCATGGGCGAATACCTGATCGCCACCACCTCTGTGAGCGAGTTCATATCTGCCATGGAAAGGCTTCATATGCCCCAGGCAATTACGATCCCCATGTCGGTTATGTTCCGGCTGTTTCCGACGATCGGTTCGGAGTGGAGGTCGATCCGCCGCGCCATGACCATGAGAGGCATCCATTTGGGCGGGGCAAGGGCGGGACAGGTGCTGGAATATCAGCTTGTTCCCATGATGACAAGCACGGTTCGCATCGGTGAAGAGCTTTCTGCCTCCGCGCTTAGCCGAGGACTTGGCGCTCCGATAAAAAGGACGAATATCTGCCGGATCGGGTTTCGTGTGCAGGATGTCCTTCTACTGGCAGGCTGCGCTTTTGTAATTGCGGTCTGGATTCTGGAGATATGCGGGGTGAAGCTATGGTAGAACTGAAAAACGTCAGCTTCCGCTACGGTTCGAGTGAGCGGCAGGAGTACGGGGAAAACAGCCTTTACGGAATTGATTTGACCATTCAGGAGGGGGAGATGATCCTACTCACCGGTCCCTCCGGCTGCGGGAAAACCACGATCCTGCGGCTCATCAACGGTCTGATCCCGCATTTTTATCCCGGAACGGTCGAAGGAGAGGTTTTGATTGACGGGAAAGCCGTAGTCAAGCAGGAACTGTATGAAACGGCCTTACGGGTGGGAACGGTTTTCCAGAATCCCCGCAGCCAGTTTTATAACATTGATACGACGGGGGAACTGGCCTTCGGCTGCGAAAACAGGGGCCTTCCCGAAGAACAGATCTATCAGCGCATAGATCATACGGTCAGCCATTTTGCAATCGAAAAGCTTATGGATCGAAGCATCTTCCGGCTCTCAGATGGTGAAAAGCAGAAGATCGCCTGCGCTTCCGTTGACGTGGCGGGGGCAGAGATCATCCTCCTGGATGAGCCTTCGGCGAATCTTGATTATGAGTCAACGCTCGCGCTGCGGGATTTGATTCGGCAGTGGCGCAATCAGGGAAAAACCATCATCGCTGCCGAGCACAGGATTGCCTATCTGTGGGATCTCATTGACCGGGCTGTGATTATGCGCAGCGGAAGGATCATCCGGGAACTGAAGAAAGAGGAAGCCAATGCCATGGGGCCGGATGAGCTGATCCGGATGGGGCTGCGGTCTGTGGTACAGGAGGCCCCTTCTGACATCGGCCTGCCGTTGTTTTTGGAATGCGATAAGCCGCTGAAGCTGAAAGATTTCAGACTGACTTATAGCGGAACAACAAAACCCGTTGTTGCCATCTCAGACCTTTCCTTTGCTGCAGGAGAGATCACGGCAATCACAGGGGCAAACGGCGCAGGGAAGACCAGCCTGTTATCTTGTGTCTGTGGGCTTGAAAAACGCTGTAAAGGCACCTTGGAGTTTGAAAAAAGGACATACGACAGAAAGGGCAGGCAGAAACTATGCTTCATGGTCATGCAGGATACCGGTAACCAGCTGTTCACCGAGAGTGTTCTGGAAGAAGTCCTGATCAGTCTGCCCAAGAACACGAAAAATGAAAAAGAAAACGCAATAGAGATTCTCCGCAAACTGGATCTGGAACCGTTTCTTGATCGTCATCCGCAGAGCCTGTCCGGAGGGCAGAAGCAGCGGCTTGCCATCGCCTGCGCGCTGGCTTCAGGCCGCAGAATCCTTCTGCTGGATGAGCCGACCAGCGGCCTTGATTATGCACATATGATGGAGACGGCAAGCCTTCTGAAACAGCTCCAAGGCATGGGAACGACGATTCTCGTGGTGACGCATGATAGTGAGCTGATTCATGCATGCTGTACTCGTCAATACAATGCAGACGCAGCAGGAAACAGAAGCCGGCAGGCTAAGAGAGGCTAATCCGGAAGCATTGTTTTCCAAGAATAATCGCGAACAGCAAGAAAGGGAGGTCCTCCTCAGGAAGGGGGGCCTCCTTCTTCGCAGTTGGAATCAGATCCAAGGCCGAAAACTCCGCTAAATATTTATAATGTATGGCCACGTCGTCATCTGCATCATGAATTGAGCTTGCAAAACTAAATGTCGTATGCTATAATTCGGGCAATTCAAGAAAGAATCATATACACCAGTACACCGTTTTGCACACCATCTCCTGCCCATATCAGGTTAGCGGTGCCTATATAAGAGTCATGGTGCGATCAGGAAAAGGCCTTCATGCCCAGATGTATCTATTATTGCTCATCATTAAACCGGCCGTATGAAACGTCCCGACGATGAAGCCTATCGGCCTCGAGAAGAAGGAGGGCGAAGCGCAGGAGGCTGCCGAAAATGCAGCCGCGCCCGCCGTGGAAGCTCCCGCCCCGGGCCATGGTGGGCATAGAAAGCTGCGGAATGCTCCTCAGCGCCGTCCACAAGGAGGAGGGCGAGGAAACGCTCCGTCGAACGGAAACCGGAGAGACGCTGTATGAATAAGAACGATTTGAAAAGCAAGATCCTTGCGGCTTTCAGCGAGGAAGAGTGGGCAGCGCTTGCTGCGGGAAAAGAGAAAGCGCCGGTGAGCGATTTCAACCGCGAGATCCTTTTGAGGCTGAGAGAGCAGGACGAGGTATTTTCCGGCGAAGCCGATGACAATGCGGTTGCGGAATTATATCAGACGGTAGCGGCATTTCTGGAGAGCTGTTGGTCAGATGAACCGGGAGCGCATGCTTATGTTCTGCAGGCTTGCGCCGCGCTCGCGTTCCTTTATCAGATACCGCTGCATCCGCAAAATAAGGTCCATTACGAAAGCTGCGTCAGAAATGGAAAAGCAAAGTACTTCTGCCCCATGCGGGAGGAAAAGAGCGGCAGCGTCTGTTTATTCTGCCCTGCCGAAACCACGACGGAGCTGGAGAATATAAGCCGTTCGCGCTGTTCGGAAGCAGCCGCAAGCCGGGGCCCGGTATCGGCCCTGGTGATGGAAGAGATTTTCAGAGCAGGTTTTCAGGATGCCGGTATCATTCCGACAGGGGAGCTCATCTTTTATCCGGATGTTCGGAAGACCTGTGAGGAAAACCGCTGCGGGGGCTATGGGCGCAGCTGGGCGTGCCCACCGGCCACAGGGACCTTGGAGGAGTGCAGGGAGCGTGTGCTGCGATTCGGTCAAATGCAGCTGTTCTCAAAGGCATATTTGCTGGCGGACAGCATGGATTTTTCCTGCATTGGCAGCATCATGAAGGATTTCAAGGAGCGAAGCAGAGCGCTGAACAGCCGGCTTCGGCAGCAGCTCCATGATATTCTGGTCCTTTCCAATGAAGGCTGCGGACGCTGTAAAACCTGCACCTGGCCGGAGGCGCCCTGCCGTTTTCCCGAAGAGCTGCTGCCATCCATTGAGGGCTATGGTTTTAACGTTTCTGAGCTTGCCGAGAAAGCCGGAATCCCTTATCAGAACGGAAAAAACACCGTAACCTTTTTCGGTGCGGTAATATATAATGAAAAAAACGATAATCGGAGACGGCAATTGAACGCCTGATTATCGACGACGGACCGCTTGCCGACAAATGTTTTGCCGACAAGCAGACAGGGCTGCTTCAAAAGCAGCCCTGTTTTGGGTTTTTGGGGGGTGAAAAGTGTGCCGACTGATCCTTTGCTCCCCTTGGATAAGGGGAGCTGTCAGCCGGAGGCTGACTGAGGGGTCGTCAGGCTTCGTATCAACCATATAGGTTCCGCCCTCGCGTAACCCTCCACCTCTCAGACGCCGCCGCTGCGCGTCGCCGCCAGCTCCCCTTATCCAAGGGGAGCGAAGGGGGTGCCGACCGCGTTATATGTGCTCGCCGGGGCGGAGCCTTGATTGCACAATCAGCAGCATTCCGCGCTCAACCGAGACGATTGCCTTTTCCTGGCTCCAGACGTTGCTCACGCCGAGGGGGAAGGAGTGGACGAGCTCGAGACCGCTGCCCGAGTATTTCGCGCCGCTTATCGCGACACCCTCGCAGCGCTCCGAGAGCGCGAACAGCGAAAGCGACCAGCCCTCGCGGCGAGGAAGCGTCACGCTGCCGCCGTTTATGATAATGGCGTCCGTTCCCTCGCCGCAGAGACGCGCCCTGCCTCCGTGGGCGGCGATGAACGCGCCGGTCTGTATGTTCGCGAAGGCGTGGTCGAGCCGCCCGCCGAAGGCGCAGCAGACGGCGATATCCCGCCAGCCGCCGTCAAGCGCGCGCCGCGCGGCGAGCATGGTGTCGGTATCGTCCTTTTCCGAGGGGACGCGCTCAATCGGCACGGCCGTATCAGGCTGCGGGGCGGAATCGAAGTCTCCGATTATAAGGTCGGGCGTCAGGCCAAGCTGCCGCGCGTATTCATAGCCTCTGTCGCAGGCGATAACGCGCTCCGCCGCCAAAAGCTCCTCCGGCGGGCGGCTGAAATCGCCGCCGGATATTATCAGGCATAGTCCTTTCATGCGTTTCCTCCACTGAATTACACAGCAAGCTGCGATTAAAGGCTTAGTCATTGTTTACTTAAACTAACACATTTTCTCCGCGAACGCAATACCCGGCGCAGCATGATCTGAGTTAATAAACTGCGTTATGTTTCCGATGTTGTCAGATTTCGTCTTTCCTGTTATAATATATACATATTACAATTCCGTGTACGCGGCGGAATGGCTCTTTTAACTCGACGGAAGGAACGTGATACTATGAACAAAAACGTAAAATCCGTGTTTGCGGCCATTATGGCTGCGGCTCTGCTCTTCTCTCTGAGCGCGACTGCCTTTGCCGCGCCGGATGAGGGCGGCTATGTGCTTCCCGGTCCCGTGGTCCATTTCCCGTATATGGACGATCTTAACCTGAAGATCGGCGAGGACACGAGCGTCAGCGCCCTGGTGAGCAACGCGGACCCCTCCGCGAGCTACGACTGGTACAGTTCCACTGCGGGCGTAGTGAGCCTGAGCGGCAGCAAGGAAAGCGCGACGATAAACGCGCTCAAGGAGGGCCATACGGAGATAACTCTCCTCGTCACGAACCCGGACGGGCAGTATGATTCCGGCACCATCCACATCAACGTAACGAAGCCCTTGTCCCCGATAACCGTTTCCGGAGGCGGCAATATTGCGCTGAAGGCCGGCGATATGAGCAAACTGAGCGCCATCGTTTCAGGCGGCAGCGGGCAGTATAGCTACACATGGGGCACTGACGGCAGCGGCGCTGTGTTTATATACCAAAGTGCGGACAATTCCGCCGATATCTATGCGGGAAACGCCGGCACGGGCACGGTTTTCCTCACGGTTTACGACGGGCAGGACCATTCAAACAACGCCACCGTGCAGTGGAATTTCACCGTCGAAGCCAAGCAGCAGGCCCAGGCGCCGACCGTTGAGCTCAGCCGCGGAACCATCGACCTCGGCGCGGGCAGTACCGCCTCTCTTTCCCTCATGGCAAGCGGCGGCAGCGGCAACTATGAATATTACTGGCAGAGCGATAATTCCGGCGTCGTTTCCGTAACGCCGAAAGGCACCGATGCCGAGCTTCGCGCGACAACGACGCTTCTCCCCGGCTCCAACACGGCCGAGATAAGCGCGACGGTTTACGACAAGGAAACCGGCCTCATAAGCGAGCCCGCCGTCTGCCTTGTGACCGTTACGGGCCGGAACACGACCCACGATTATTACGGCGAAACCACCGTCGGCAAGGACCTCCTTCTTTCCGAGGCGGCTGAGGAAATCGACCGGATGGCACTGGCCGATTTCGGCGCAAGGCTCAGCGGCACGGCGAGCATCAAATTTGAGTCTGCCAGCAGCACCGTCGGCAGCATCATCTATAATAACGGCACGGCCGTCCGCGCCGGCACGAGCTATAATTTCGACGGCTTGTGGCAGATGGTGTTCCGCGGCACGTCGGCGGGCTCGTTCAATACGCGTTTCTGGATAGTGGACGGGGCCTGCACCGTCTCCGGCAAGCTAAGCATCGGCGTAAGCGGCGGCATAAGCATCACGGGCGCATCGCTTAATACGACCTCGCTGCGTCTCCCCACCTATTCAAGCCAGTATATTCGCGTGAACGTAACGCCGAGCAACGCAAACTACCGCGTTACCTGGACCTCGCTAAACACCGGCATCGTCACGGTAAGCGGCAGCGGCAACCAGGTCTCGGTTAAATCGGGCGGCAAGACCGGCAAGGCGACGATTATCGCCTCGGTTGCCGACGCAAACAACAAGGCCATCGACGTCCGCTGCGAGGTTACGGTATACGAGGATTCTTCCTCCTCGTCCTCCGGCGATTTTGACCCCTCGGCATACTATAATATGACGCTCTCCCTCACCCTCGGCTCTGATTATTACGGCTCGAAGCTTGCCGACAGCCTTACGGAAAAATTCAGGAGCGTTTTCGGCATCTATCCCTCCGAGTATGACACCATCCGCTTCCCCAGCCTCGGGGACAGCCGTTACGGAACGATGTACCTGCAAAGCGGCAGCGCCGTCCAGACGAATCGCAATTACACCCTCCGGGACTGGGCCGATATGTACTTCGTCCCCTCCGCCGTGGGAACCTACGAGCTGAGCTATGAGCTGACCCACGGGGCAGAAACCATGCGCGGCAATATCTCCATCTACATCCAGTCCTCGAGCATGACCGTTACGATGAGCCCCGCCGTCCTGCAAATGTCCCCCTACAGCAGCCAGTACCTCAATCTTTCCGTAAACCCCATCGAGCGGGCCTACCGCATAACGTGGACCTCCAGCAACAGCCGCGTCGCGACGGTAACGGGCAATAATACCTCCGCCGTCGTAAACTCCGTCTCGAACGGTACCGCAGTGATTACCGCCATAGTTACGGACGGGCATGGCGTCGAAATCCGCCGAAGCTGCACCGTCATGGTAAATTCCAGCGGCAGCGTCTTCAACCCCTCCGTTTCCGCGACGCTCGGCATCCCCTATACCGGCACGGGAACCTCTGATGCCCTGCGCAATCAGTTCCAGTCCGTTTACGGGATTAAGCTTCAGGACAGCGCGACTATCCGCTTCGCCTCCACCGGCAATACCGAGGTCGCCGTGCTCCGTCTGGCCGACGGCAGCATGATCCGCGCGAACACCGATTACACGCTCTCGCAGTATGTGGCGATGTACCTGCAGCCCGTCGCCGCGGGAACCTACAGCATCCCCTATACGCTGAATTATTCCGGAAAGTCGCTCACGGGTACGATAAGCGTTATCGTGAGCCCGTCGAGTATCAGCACGAACATTAATCTCAGCTCCGACGACCCGTATCTGTTCAGCAGCATTGTCGGCGGTACGACGGGCGGAGTAATCTTTGCCGACAGCATCCGCAATTCCTGCGGCACTAACTGGTCCTATCTGCGCTTTGCGACTTCCTCCGATTCCTGCGGTACGCTTTATCTCAACAGTAACCGCAATCAGATAACGCCCACGACTAACGTAACGGCGCAGGAGCTTTCCTCGCTCTATTTCGTCCCCGGCTCCCTGAGCGGAACCTTCTCCGCACCCTACACTATCTACACCTCCGGCGGCGCGGTTGTCGGCGCGGGCACGCTGAACATTGTCCGTCCGGGCCGGAGCTTTGACGATGTTAACCCGAATATCTATTACGCGCAGGCGGTTTCGTGGGCCGTAAACAAGGGCGTTACATCCGGCACCGGCGGCAATAACTTCTCCCCGGATATGACTGTTACGCGCGGTCAGGCGGTCACCTTCCTGTGGCGCGCCGCGGGCCAGCCGAAGTTTACGAGCACAGCCAATCCCTTTAAGGACGTTCAGTCCGGTGCGTATTACTACGAAGCGGTAATCTGGGCGGTTCAGCAGGGAATCACTCAGGGCACCAGCGCCACGACCTTTTCCCCCGACGCTCAGCTTAACCGCGACCAGCTTCTTACCTTCCTCTGCCGCAGCAGCGGCGGTTACGCCGGCGGCAGCGATTGGTCGAAGCAGGCGGTGGATTGGGCGAGAAGCGCCGGCCTCTTAGACGGCGTCCCCGGCGTTTTCGTGGCAAACAGCGCCTGCCCGCGCTGCGACGTTGTGTACTACATCTGGAAAAACAGCAGCCGCTGATGGGCGCCGCGTCGCAAAGCCCCGTCAAAAGCAAAATACATATTTCGTCTGCGATATGAAAGGAGCGGCTGCGGATAATTCCGCAGCCGCTTCGTATTTACTTACTTACCTTTCGCCGCGTAGAAGGCGATACCCACGAGGCCGGGGCCGACGTGGACGCCTATGGTGCAGCCGACGCTGCTTATCGGAAGCTTTTCGACCTTGCCCTTATAAAGCGCCTCGCTGTCGGCGATGTACTTTTGAAGGAGCTCGTCGTTCAGGCCGCTGTAGGTGAGGCACAGGGGCATGGAGAAATCTATGCCGCCCGCCTCGGCGACCTTCTCGTTTAGGCGGTTATTGCCCGCGCGGGAGCCTCTTGCCTTGCCCAGCAGCGCGACCTCGCCGCCCGTTATCTCGATGACGGGCTTAATGGACAAAACGCCGCCGGCGAAGGCCGTCGCCGCCGAAATGCGCCCGCCCTTTTTGAGGTATTCGAGCGTATCTAGCAGGGCGATAACGTGGATATTGCGCTTTTCGCTTTCAAGCTGGGCGGCGATCTGGGCCGCGCCGAGCCCCGCGTCGCGCAGCGCGGCGGCGCGCCAGATGAGCAGGCGCAGACCGACGCAGACGTTCTCCGTGTCGATGACCGTCACCTTTTCGCGCGCCTCCGAGGCCGCCATCACGGCGTTCTGGTAGGTTCCGGAAAGCTTGGAGGAAATGGGCAGGCAGATAATCTCGTCGCCATCCTCGCCGAGCTCGCGGAAGACCTCGCTGAATTCGTAGCTCGTTATCTGGCTGGTCTGCGGGAGGGCGTCGGTCTCGATGAGCTTTTCAAAAAAGCCCCTGTGCGAGAGAGTCACGCCGTCGGTATATTCCTCGGTTCCGAAGCGGATTTTTATCGGGATTATGCGCACGCCGAGCTCGCGCGCCTCCTCCTGGGAAATATCGCAGGAGGAATCGGTTACGATTTTTACACTCATTTTCCGTATCCTTTCAGGGCAGAATCAAAAGCCCCTCGCTAAGCTCCTTCTCAGCGCGCTCGCGCAGAAGGACATGCTGTTTCTTGCCCGTGGAATTATAGGGAAGCTCCGGCACGAAGCGGTAATACCTCGGGCGCATATAGGCGGCGATATCGTCGCTGGCAGCGCAGTAGCGCTGGAGCTCCTTTGCGGTGAGAGAATCGTCCTCGGCTATGATATACGCCGCGACGGCCTCGCCCCGCGCCTTATCCGCCACGCCCGTAACCATGCAGTCGCGCACCTTGGGGTGGCGGTTTATCACTTCTTCAAGCTGGGCGGGGTAGATGTTCTCGCCCATGCAGATTATCATGTCGTCGCGCCGTCCGCGCACGGTGATGCAGCGCTTTGCGTCCCAGACGCCGACATCGTGCGTGTAAAACCAGCCCTTGTAATACTTCTCCGCGGCAAGCTCTTCGTCGCAGACGTAGCTGAGGCCGGATTTTTCGGGCGCGAAGATGATTATTTCACCTTCGGTAACGCCGTCCGCCGCCACGGTGTCCTCCGGCTCGGCGCGCCCCGTTTCGAGCATTTTCACAACGCGCACCTCGTCGCCCGTGCAGGCCCCGCCCGCGCTGCCCGCCGCCTCCGGGAGATCCTCCGGGCGCAGGAAGCTGTTCCAGAAGGTCTCGGTGGTGCCGTAGCCGTTGAAAATGCGCGGTGTAAGGAGCTTTTGGTAACGGATGCAGGCGTCGCGCTCAAGGGGGCTGCCCATCGTGACTATCCCGCGCAGGGCGGAAAGCTCGGACGGGTGCTTCTCCTGCCGGTCGGCCAGCGCCTTGAGCGCCGAGGGGACGCCGATAAGGTAGGTGATGCCGTACTTCTGAACGTAGTCAAAGCAGGTCTTTGCGCTGAACATACGCAGGACGACGAGCGACGCGCCGCAGTACAGCGTCGGGTTTATGCCGCCGGAATGGAGGCCGCCGCGATGGAACCACGGCGTCATGTTCATCGTAACGTCGTAGGGCGTGAGCGGAAAGTGCATGATGGAGTCGTGCGCCGAGAGAACCTCGTTCACCGCGTTTAGCGGCACGCCCTTGGGCGTTCCCGTGGTGCCGGAGGTGCAAAATCTTGTAACCTCGGCGTACATATCCGGCGTAAAATCCGCCTCGGGCTCCGAATCCGGCGCAGAGCGGATAAAATCGTCGAAGAAAAGATGACCGGCGGGAAGCTGAGGGCGCAGCCCGCGATAATCCACCGCGAGCACGACGCGGGGCTTCACGGCGCAGATTTCGAGCGCGCGCGCGGCCATGTCCTTCACGTCACAGTCATAAACATACACTGCCGGGCGGTCCCTGTCAAGCATGCGCGCCGTTTCCCCGGCGGAAAGGTTGAAGTTTCCCGGGGCGTTCACCGCGCCGAGCTTCTGCGGCGCAATGTAGCACAAAACGAAGGGCTGGGAGTTATAAAGCTGGTAAAAAACGACGTCTCCCGGCTTTACCCCCGCGGCGCGCATGGCGTTAGCGAAGCGGTTCACCTCCGCGTTCAGCTCCCCGTAGCTCCAGCTTTTGCCGCAGAGCGGGTCAGTGACCGCCGTTTTGTCCGCGTAACGGCGGACGCAGCGCATGAAGCCGTTTACCCAGGTGAAGCTTTGCTCGAAAACAGCCCTGAAATTTTCCCTGTTATAGCTGTCAGCCATGGAGCACCTCTAAAATTTGCCGACGATGAGGCAGGAATTTTGCCCGCCGAAGCCGAGGGCGTTCGTCATGGCGGCGCTTATTTTTCGCTCAAGCGGCTGGGTGCGTATGAGCGAAATCGTAAATTCTTCGCCCGGCTCGGTGAGGCCGACGGTGTGGGGCAATAGCCCCGTTTCTACGGCCTTTACGCAGGCGATCGTTTCCGTAATGCCGCCCGCGCCCATCATGTGGCCCGTCGCGCCCTTGGTGGAGCTTACGGGGACGGGGATATCTCCGAAAACGGCGCGAATGGCCGCGTTTTCCGCAAGGTCGCCCTTCTCCGTCGCCGTTCCGTGGGCGTTTATGTAGCCGACAGCGTCGGGCGAAAGACCGGCCTTATTCAGCGCCACGCGCATACATTCCGCCGCGCCCGAGCCGTCCGGCGCGGGGGAAACCTGATGGAAGGCGTCGTTATTGTTGCCCCAGCCGAGCAGCCGTGCGTAAACGCGGGCAGAGCGCGCCGCGGCGTGTTCCTCAGTCTCCAGAAGTATCGCGCCGCCGCCCTCGCCGATAACGAAGCCGTCGCGCTCCTTGTCGAAGGGGAGGCTGCGCCCGGTTTTTGAAAGAGCGCCCGCCTTATATAGACTCATCACCGAGATGGCACACTCGGCGGCCTCGCCCGCCATAACGAGCATAGCGTCCGCCGCGCCGCTTTCTATGAGCATGGCCGCGAGAGTAACGGCGTCGCCGCCGGAGGAGCAGGCCGTGGAAACGGTGAAGCTCGGCCCCTTGAGGCCATGCGCTATGGCGAAGTTCGCGGCGGTCATGTTGCCCATTATCTGGGAAATAAAGCGCGGGCCGACCTTACGCAGCCCCCGCGTTTCCGCCTCGCGCTGCGTATCGGCGGTCAGGCCGAGGCCGTGCAGCGCCGTACCCATGACTATGCCGACGCGCGCCGGGTCAGTTACCTCACCGTAGGAAGCGAAAGCTTCCTCGGCGGCGGCGTAGGCGTACTGCATGAAAACGTCCAGATCCGTAGAAAGGCGGCTTCCGAGCAGCGCCTTGGCGTTAAAATCCTTAACCTCTGCCGAGCGCGTCACGGGAAGCCCCTCCGCGGAAATGCGCTGCATTTCGTCGATGCCGCAGAGTCCGGCGAGCAGGGCGTTCCAGTAATTATCCACGCCGATTCCGATGGGCGTGACCGCGCCCATGCCGGTTATTACGATGTTTCTGCTCATTTGCTCAGACCTCCGCCTTTTTGAAGGCAAGGCAGGCGTTATGCCCGCCGAAGCCGAGGGAGGACGAGAGCGCGAGCTCGAATTCCGCGCGCCGCGCCTTGAGCGGGACGTAATCGAGGTCACATTCCGGGTCGGGCGAAGCCAGCCCGATAGTCGCCGGGGCGACGCCCTCGCGCAGCGCAAGGACGCTGACGACGGCCTCCGCCGCGCCCGCCGCGCCGAGCATGTGGCCCGTCATGGACTTTGTGGAGCTTACGAGGCACTTTCTCGCGCGCTCCTCGCCCAGCGCCTTTTTTATGGCGAGCGTTTCCACCTTGTCGTTCATCGGAGTGCCCGTGCCGTGGGCGTTTATGTAGATTTTATCGGTGTCGAGCCCTGCCTCTCGGAAGGCGTCGGCAATGGCGCGCGCGCCGCCCTCGGCCTCCGGCTGCGGGGCCGTCATGTGATAAGCGTCGCAGGTGGAGCCGTAACCGGCAAGCTCGGCGTAAATCTTCGCGCCGCGAGCCTTCGCGTGCTCGTATTCTTCAAGGATAAGGACGCCCGCGCCCTCGCCCATAACGAAGCCGCTGCGGCGCGAATCGAAGGGCAGCGAGGCGGCGAGCGGGTCCTCGGAGAAGGAAAGCGCCTGCATGTTGGAAAAGCCCGCCGCGGCAATGGCGTTCACCGTCGCCTCCGCGCCGCCGGCTATCATCGCGTCGGCGTAGCCGTGGCGGATAAGGCGCATGGCCTCGCCTATGGCGTTCGAGCCGGAGGCGCAGGCCGAGACCATCGGCAGCGCGGGGCCCTTGCAGCCGTAGCGAATGGCTATCATGCCGGAGGCCATGTTTGCTATCATCATGGGGATGAAATAGGGCGAAATCTTGCGCGGGCCGGACTGGAGGAGCTTGGTATGCTCCGTCATAAAGGTGGAGATGCCGCCGATGCCCGTGCCGATATAAACGCCGAAGCGCTCGGCCTCGACCGTGCCGGCTATGCCCGCGTCGTCCATCGCCTGAACGGCGGCTGCTATGGCAAACTGCGTATAGAGGTCGGAATGGAGAACGTCAAGCTTCTCCATATACTGCCGGGGCTCGAAATCGCGCACCTCGGCGGCGAGCTTGACCTTATAGCTTTCCGTGTCGAACTTCGTAATGCGGTCGATGCCGCATTTTCCGGCCTTGATGTTTTCCCAAAAGCTCGGAACGTCGTTGCCCAGCGGGGTGACGGCGCCGAGACCCGTAACTACAACTCGTTTCATCGTGTTTTACTGCGCGTTTTCTGCGCCGATGGAGCGGAAGCGCGCGTATCTCCTTTCAAGAAGCTCCTCAGCCGAGGCGGCGCAGAGCGCCTGGAAGCGCCCGGAAAGAACCGCGCGCAGCCTCGTGAAGAAAATATCGTCTCCGAGGCCGTCCTCGGGAATTATCCTGTCTATGATGCCGAGCTCAAGCGCGTCCTGCGCCGTGAGCCTCAGGTACTGCGCGGCGGTCTCCGCCTTTGAAGCGTCCTTCCAGAGTATGCTGGCGCAGCCCTCCGGCGAAATCACGGAGTAGATGGAGTTTTCAAGCATCCATACTTCGTCGGCAAGGCTCAGGGCGAGCGCTCCGCCGCTGCCGCCCTCCCCGATTATCACGGAGATTACCGGCGTTTTCAGGGCGCTGAGTTCATTGAGGCATTCGGCTATCGCCTGCCCCTGCCCGCGCTCCTCCGCGCCTATGCCGCAGAACGCGCCCGAGGTATCCACGAGGCAGAGCACCGGGCGGCGGAACTTTTCCGCCTGCTTCATGAGGCGCAGCGCCTTGCGGTAACCCTCCGGGTTCGGCGCGCCGAAGGCGTGGGCGACGCGCTCCTTGGCGCTGTGGCCTTTTTCTATGCCGATAACGGTTATGCTGCGGCCTCCGAGGCGCGCGAGACCCGCGACGATGGCCTTATCGTCGGCAAAGCGGCGGTCTCCGTGCAGCTCTACGAAGTCGGTGAGCATGCCGCGTATATAGTCCGAGGCGGTGGGGCGCTTCGCCGCGCGGGCCGCCTTTACCTTTTCGTAAGCAGTGTCAGCCATTATCCCTCGCCTCCCTGTGCATTGAAAGAAGCTGCGAAATGAGCTTTTTTTGCGTGCGGCGCGGCGCTATCGCGTCGATAAAGCCGTGGTCGAGCAGGAATTCCGCCGTCTGGAAGCCCTTGGGGAGCGCCTTTCGCGTCGTCTGCTCGATAACTCTCGCCCCGGCGAAGCCGACGACGGCCCCCGGCTCGGCGAGGATTATATCGCCCTCCATCGCAAAGCTCGCCGTAACGCCGCCTGTTGTCGGGTCAGTCAATACGGTGAGGTAAAATAGCCCCGCGTCGGAATGGCGGCGCACGGCGGCGCTCGTTTTCGCCATCTGCATGAGGGAAACAAGCCCCTCCTGCATCCTCGCGCCGCCGGAGACCGTGAAGCCAACGACGGGGAGGCGGCGCTCGGTGGCGTACTCAAAAAGCCGCGTTATCCGCTCGCCGACGGCCGAGCCCATAGAACCCATCATAAAATACGGCTCCATGATGAAAAGACAGCACTCTTCGCCCTCTATCCGAGCCGTTCCGCAGATGACGGCCTCGTTTTCGCGGCTCGAAACCTGCGTGGTCTCGAGCTTTTTGCGGTAGCCGGGGAAGGAAAGCGGGTCGGAGGAGGAAACCTCGTCAAAAAGCGGGGCAAAAGTCCCGGCGTCGGCGGTTATGGCGAGGCGCTGACGCGCGTTCATGCGGAAATGGTAGCCGCAGGAGCAGAGGTTCTGCTCCGCCCAGATGCGGCTGAGGGGGATGGATTTGTGGCAGTTCGGGCAGACCTTTTCCGGTTCGCTCTCGTCCGCCTGCGCGGGCAGGGCGCTGCGTCCGCCCTCCTCCAGCTCGTTTTTCGGCTGGAACAGAAAATCCAGTATCGCCATAGTCAGCCCTCCTCAATAAGGCGCAGGTCATAGTCGCCCGAAAGAAACTGCGGGCTGCTTACTATTTTAAGCTGCTCCTCGATGTTCGTTTCTATGCCGTTTATCACAAGCTCGCAAAGCGCCGCCTTCATTTTTCTCACCGCTTCCTCGCGCGTGGAGGCGCAGACTACGAGCTTGCCGAGCAGCGAGTCGTAATACGGGCTCACGCGCGAGCCGGGCGCGAGCCATGTGTCGAAGCGGACGAAGGGGCCGCCCGGAACGTGCAGGGAAAGGAGCTTCCCCGGCCTGCGGGCGTTTATGCGGCACTCTATCGAGGCGCCGCCGAAGGATATATCCTCCTGAGAAAAGCGCAGCGGGATGCCCGCCGCGGTGCGAATCTGCCATTTTACTATGTCGATGCCCGTGAGCATCTCGGTGACGCAGTGCTCCACCTGCAGGCGGACGTTCATTTCCATGAACCAGAAGCGCCCGGCGCTGTCCATAAGGAACTCCAGCGTCCCCACGCCGACATAGCCGAGCGCCTTCACGGCCTCGGCCGCCGCGCTAATAAGCTCGCGCCGCTGCGCTTCGGTAACGCCGGGGGAGGGCGTTTCCTCGATAAGCTTCTGGTGCCGGCGCTGGATGGAGCAGTCCCGCTCGCCGAGGCAGACGACTCTGCCGCTCTCGTCGGCGATTATCTGCAATTCTATGTGGCGCGCGGGGGCGATTAGCTTTTCCATATAAACGCTGCCGTCGCCAAAGGCGGCAGCGGCCTCCGCGACGGCGAGAGGGTAGGCGCTTTCAAGCTCAGAGCGGGAATTTACGGCGCGGATGCCGCGCCCGCCGCCGCCGAGACAGGCCTTGAGCATAACGGGGTAGCCGATTTCCCCGGCGCGGGTAACTGCCTCGTCGAGCGAAGCGAGCGCGAGCGTCCCCGGGATGGGGCGCAGGCGCGTTTTTGCGATGAGCGCCTTTATTTTCGCCTTGTCGCTTATTTCGTCCATAAGCGCGGGAGGCGGGCCGATAAAGGCAAGGCCGTGTTTTATGCAAAGCCGCGCGAAATGCGCGTTTTCGGAGAGGAAGCCGTAGCCGGGATGTATCGCCTGCGCGCCCGAAACGAGCGCGGCGCTTATGATGCGCTCCTCTTTAAGATAACTTTCCGAGGCCTGCGCCGGGCCGATGCAGTAGCTTTCGTCGGCGAGGGCGGCATGGAGGGCGTCGCGGTCCTCCTCGGAATAAACGGCGACGGAGGCGATGCCCATTTCCTTGCAGGCGCGGATAATTCTTATGGCTATCTCTCCGCGGTTGGCTATCAGGATTTTTGAGAACATAGCACATTCTCCGTTACGGCGAAGGAAAATTCCGCCTCTACGCAGAGCTTATCGCCGACGTAGCCCGCGCCGTGGGCAAAATAAAACGGGGGCTTCGAGCGCTTGAGGCTGCATCTGGTCTCAAACTTATCCCCCGGGCGGACGGGCGCGCGGAATTTCACGTTATTGAGCCCCGTGTACATCGGAAGCTTTCCCTCGCTCATCACGTCCGCGAGCAGGACGCAGCAGGACTGCGCCAGAATTTCGCAGAGCATGACGCCGGGAACCACCGGCGCGCCGGGAAAATGCCCGCGCAGGAACCATTCGTCCCCGCGGATATTGAGTACGCCCCGCGCTTCGTCCCCCTCGCGGGAGGCTTCGTCCAGAAGGAGCATTTCGTCGCGGTGCGGCAAAATGTTCTTGAGTTCTTCTCTCGTCATTTTCACTGCCCCCCTATGCGGAAAAGCGGCGTTCCGTACTCGACGGTCTGCCCGTTCTCGGCCAAAATCTGGGTAACGACGCCGTCGCGCTCGGCGGTGATCTCGTTCATGAGCTTCATGGCCTCGATTATGCAGAGCGTGTCGCCCTTTTTAACATGGTCGCCCACCTTAACGAAGGCTTCTGCGTTCTCGGCGGGCGCGGAATAGAATACGCCCACCATCGGGGAGAGGACGGCGGGCTCGTCGGGCTGCTCCGGCGCGGCCTTGGCTTCCTCCTGCGCGTCAAACGGGCGCAGTATTTCGGCCTGAGCGCGGGCGGGGAGGCTCGCGCTGCTGCGCTCGAGGCGCACGACGCTTGTTCCCTCGGTAAGCTCGAGGGCCGTAAGGTCAAGCTCCTTCATGAGCTTTGCGTATTTTCTGATGCTTTCTTCTTTCATTGCCTGTCACTCCTTACATGGCCATGCCGCCGTCTACGCGCAGGACTTCGCCGGTGATATAATCGGCGCAGACGAGGAAGGCGACGGCCTCGGCGATTTCCTCGGGCTTTGCAAACCTGCCGAGCGGGACGGCTGCGGCAAGAGTCTCCTGAGAGCCGAGCGAAGAAGTCATGTCCGTTTCGACGAAGCCGGGGGCCACGGCGTTGCAGGTTATGCCGCGCGGGGCAAGCTCTCGCGCGACGGTTTTGGTGAGGCCTATAAGCCCCGCCTTGGAGGCGGAGTAGTTGGCCTGGCCGGGGTTGCCCATTATTCCGGCGACGGAGCTTATGTTCACGATGCGCCCGTATCTGGCGCGGATGAAGAGGCCGGAACAATGGCGTATCATGTTGAACGCGCCCTTGAGGTTCGCGTCTATAACGGCGTCGAAGGCTTCCTCCTTCATGCTTGCGATGAGGCCGTCGCGCGTGATGCCGGCGTTATTTATGAGGATGTCCACGCCGCCGAACTCCGTTTTTATCGCGGCGACGGTCTCCTTCGTTTCGGCGAAATCGGCGACGTTTGCTTTCCACGCGCGCGCCTTCACGCCGTATTTTTCCGCACACTCAGCGCAGACCGCCTCCGCCGCCTCGATGGACGAGGAAACGATTACGGCGATGTTCGCGCCGAGCGAGGCAAGCTTTTTCGCCGTCGCGGCTCCGATGCCGCGCGAGCCGCCGGTAACTATGGCTGTTTTACCCTTCAGCATGGTTTTACCTCCGAAACTGCCGCTTCCAGCTCGCCAAGCTCCTGCAAGGCGACGCAAAGCGGCGCAGAGTCTATTCGTTTTATGAGCCCGCAGAGCGTTTTGCCCGCGCCGAGCTCCAGAAATCTGTCCGCTCCTGCCTCTATCATGCCGCGCACGCTCTTTTCCCAGCGGACGGGGTGGTTCATCTGGGCGCTGAGCTCCGGAAGGACCTCCGGGGAGTAGGCTTTGCCGGTGAAATTCGCGTAGACAGGGATTTTCGGCGCGTTTATATTCGCCTTTCCCAGCGCCTCGGCAAAGGACGCGGCCGGGGCGTCCATGAACGGGGAGTGGAACGCGCCGTTTACGCGGATGGGTACGGCCTTGCCGCCCGAAGCCTTTACCGCTTCGCAGAACTTCGCCATCTCGTCCGCCGCGCCGGAAACGGAGACCTGACCCGGGCAGTTATAGTTTACGGGATAAACGCGGGAAAATCTGGCGCAAAGCGCCTCAACCTCGGCGTCCGTGAGCTTGAGGACGGCGGCCATGCTGCTTTCCGTTTCCTCGGCGGCCTTCTGCATGAGTTCGCCGCGTAGAGTGACGAGCTTTAAGCCCTCCTCGAAGGAGAAAACGCCCGCGTAGGTGAGCGCTGAAAGCTCGCCGAGCGAAAAGCCCGCCGCCATGTCCGCGTGGACGCCCGCTTCCTCGAGCGCTGCCGCCGCGGCGAGCGCCACCGTGAAAAGGCAGGGCTGCGTCACGCGCGTCTGCTTTAGTTCTTCCTCAGTGCCGGAAAAGCACTGGGCGAGAAGCCCGGGGCGAATAGCCTCCGCCGCGTCGAAAACGCGCCTTGCCGCGGCGCTTCCCTCGTAAAAGGATTTGCCCATGCCGGGCTGCTGAGCGCCCTGCCCGGCGAACACAAAGGCTATTTTACCCATTTTGCCGCTCCCTTCAATACAGGCTCGGCTTCTTCGATGACCTCGCGCACTATCTCCGCCGCGGGCTGGATGCGGTCTACTCTCGCGGCAATCTGCCCGGAGAGGAAGCAGCCGTTCTCGGTATCGCCCTCCACGACGGCGCGGCGCAATGCGCCCCCGGCGAGCTTATCGAGTTCCTCGTCCGGCGCGCCGGAATATTCAAGCTGCGCGTAGGCGCGGGGAAACTTCGTCCTCAGGCTGCGGACGGGGTGGCCGAGGCGCTTGCCCGTGACCATCGTGCAAAGGTCGCCCGCCTTGAGTATTTTTTCCTTATAAACGGGGTGGACGGAGCATTCCTCCGCGCAGAGGAAGCGCGTGCCCATCTGGACGCCGCAGGCCCCCAGCATGAACGAGGCCGCGACTGCGCGCCCGTCGGCAATTCCGCCCGCCGCGATAACGGGAAGCTCCGTCGCGTCGCAGACCAAGGGGACGAGCACCATAGTAGTCAGCTCGCCGACATGTCCGCCGCTTTCGCCGCCCTCGGCAATGAGCGCGGAGGCGCCGAGCCTCGTCATGAGCTTTGCCATAGCCACGGAGGCGACGACGGGGATGACCTTCACGCCCGCGTCCTTCCACATCTGCATATACTTCGAGGGGTTGCCCGCGCCGGTGGTAACGGCGGCGAGCTTTTCCTCCGCCGCGAGCGCCGCAACGGCGTCGGCATGCGGGCTCATGAGCATGATGTTCAGCCCGAAGGGCTTATCCGTGAGCGAGCGGGCGATGTGTATCTGCTCGCGGATATAGTCCGGCTCCGCGTTCCCGGCGGCTATGATGCCGAAGCCTCCGCCGTTGCTTACCGCGGCAGCGAGCTTCCCGTCGGCTATCCAGGCCATGCCGCCCTGGAGGACGGGGTACTTTATGCCGAGAAGGGAGCAAATTTCAGTTTCTATCATTGCTGTTCCTTCATCTTGCGCTCGATGAACTCTACGAGCTCGCCCACGGTCTCGACCTTCTCGTCAAGCTCTATTTCGATGCCGACCTTGTCCTCAAGGTTCATGAGCATCTCAACGGTATCGAGAGAGTCGATGCCGAAATCGGCAAAGGTGGACTCGGGCGTGATGTCCGATACGGGACAGTCGTTTCTTTCTGCGATAAGCTCTGCAATAGCCTCAAAAATCATGGTGATTACCTCCTGAAGTTTCGTGATTGCCGCTTCTGCGGCGCTCGTTTTTTGTTTTGTAACCGGGAGATTAACGCCCGGCCATCTAATCTCGCAGATTATTATAAACTGATATTGGGATTAAGTCAAGTGTTTTTGCAGAGCGTTATTGCTTGCGGCAAAGATTATGCAATGTCGCTGCGTGCCTAAATGAATGCTGAATATGTATAGATTGAAAGTTAATAATCGCCGCGCGCTCGCTCCCCACGTTGGGGAGCGAAAGGCGCTCCGGGTCGTCGCGCCCTGCAATACGGCGGTTATATTACAATAAGCATACATCGTACATTGTACAAATGGCAGGTTCCGACATATATAAACGCAAAAAGGCGTTGTCTCGAAACGGCTAAGCAAGCCGAATTGAGGCAACGCCTCTTTCTAGTGCGCCCGGCGAGCGCACGTTCTATAGGGTGAAAGTCCCGAACGCGCCCGGCAGCGGGAAGCGTTAGCCGAAGGCAAGGGTGTCCCCGGCGACGGGGAATCTGAAGGAAGCCGGATTGCGGAAAAAAAACACCGCAGGGCAAAACTCTGGCCCGACGAACAGGAATCATGTCAGGCCGTAAGCGAGGGCAAGACTGCCAGACAAGCCAAAACCCAATAGCTGCACGGAGTCGCTTGCGGTAAACGTGGCGGGTATAAGAGGGAAAGAACGTGTGAGTACCCGGGGAGGCCTCATGGACACGGAGAGCGAAAAAAAGCGAACTGTGGTTGAAACAAGATTTGCCATGAGGAGTCAGAAGAATCCATAGTACCGTGCCAGTCGACGGGCACGGGAAGGGAGGAACCCTTGGAGGTAGTAGTAAATGAAGGTTACCGAAGCCGAGACAAAAGAAAGCACAAAACGTCCCTGTGGGGGCGGCTGGCCGCAAAGGGATAGTGCGGAACACGAAGAGTATGCGGGAGCGCTTATCGGCAAGAGGATGACCGAAAACAACATCACCAATGCCGACAGAGGAGAGGGTGGACTACTGGAGAAGGTCGTAAGCGCCAACAATCTAAACCGTGCATACAAGCGGGTGAAGAGGAACAAAGGTGCAGGCGGCGTCGACGGGATGAAGGTGGATGAACTTCTGCAATATCTCAGAGACAATGGCGAAGATATCCGGAAAGCCATCCTGGCGGGGGAGTACAAGCCCCAGCCAGTACGAGGGGTAGAGATACCCAAGGACAACGGGAAGACACGGCAGCTGGGAATCCCAACAGCAGTAGACCGGGTCATCCAGCAGGCAATCGCGCAAACCCTGACACCCATCTATGAGCCGAAATTTGCGGGGACAAGCTACGGATTCAGACCGGGAAGAGGCGCCCATGACGCGCTGCGAAAGAGCCGGGAATACCTGAACGCGGGCTATGTGTGGACGGTGGATATGGACTTGGAAAAGTTCTTCGACACCGTCAACCAGAGCAAGCTGATGGAGGTACTGGCAAGGGATATCAAGGATGGGCGGGTACTCTCGCTTATCCATAAGTACCTGAGAGCAGGGGCAATACGGTGCGGGCGGTTTGAAGAGACGAAGCTGGGAGTACCGCAGGGCGGGCCGTTAAGCCCGCTGCTGGCGAACATCATGCTCAATGAATTGGATTGGGAGTTGGAAGGGAGAGGACACAAGTTTGTCCGCTATGCGGACGACATGGTCATCTTCTGCAAGAGCAAGGCGAGCGCGAAACAGACGCTGGAGCACATCATCCCGTACATTGAAGGGAAGCTGTTCCTGAAAGTAAACCGGGAGAAGACTACGGTGGCCTATGCGGAGAAGACCAAGTTCCTCGGATATGGCTTCTACAAAGGCCGGAAGGGCTTTGGCCTGAGAGTGCATCAGAAAGCACAGCTAAAGATGCGAAAGAGGGTCAAGGAGCTGACGAGCAGGAGGACCGTCAACGACTACGAGGGGTGGAAACAAGTGCTGAAACGTTTCGTGGTCGGATGGGTCAACTACTTCAAACTGGCTGATATGAGAGGACTGCTGGAGAACACCGATAAATGGATGCGGCGACGCATCCGCATGGTGTTCTGGAAAAAGTGGAAGCGGATTCGCACTAAATATAAGAATCTGCGAAAACTGGGAGTTAGCGAGAGAAACGCCGGGATACTGGCTAATTCAAGAAAAGGCTACTGGCGAAGTGCCAGCAGCCCTATACTTGATGCCGCCCTGTCATGTGAGAGACTCAGTAAGGCGGGCTTTACCATGTTCTTACCGTACTACAAATCTGTAACAGCATAAACAAGGGAGGAGCCGTGTACCGACCGGTACGCACGGTTCTGTGGGAGGTCGGCCGCTCAACCTATGGGCGGCCTCCTACCCGATTGTCGCTTGTGTGTTAATTGCTTGACAAAAGGAAAAGCTAAAAAACAAGAATAGACGCCCCCGCATTTTTGAAGCAAAAGATGTCTGTTAAGGCAAGAATTGTCGACCCTACAATTTAGTTAAGAAATATCTGCCTTCCGCTATTGATTTTTCGCGCCGCGTCTGTTATACTCATTGAGTGCCGTAAGGTACGGCTTATATTTGCAGCGGTATCGAAGTGGTCATAACGGGGCTGACTTGAAAGGTTCTGCGTCTCAGGCAGTTTCGTCCGCTGGTTTTCTTTGCAACATAAAGTTTTTTCAGAGTTCATTTTTTATAATTTCATATTGTTCTTGCGTGTTTTTCTTTCCTTTTGTCTGAGTTGCGAAAAACACTAAAGATATATGGAGGGCTATCGAAGTGGTCGTAACGAGAACGACTCGAAATCGAAGGTCCATTTTGGTACGTCCCTCTCAAAAAAACCTTGATTTTCAAGGACTTCCGGGCTCGACCCGCAACTAAATAATGTCGTTTTCTCTCCTCCGTTTCTCTCCTTTTTCCGAGGCACGCTTTGGAGGTTCGGAGGTCGAAAATACCTGGAGAGTTATCGAAGTGGTCATAACGAGCCTGACTCGAAATCAGGTGTACCTCACGGTACCGTGGGTTCGAATCCCACACTCTCCGCCAAAAAGCCAGTTCTCATGCGGGTTTCCGCGTTTTGAGGGCTGGCTTTTTTCGTTGCACATTCAGAAGCAGTCCCTTAAAACGGACGATAAAATATCTCCCCGAAAAGCCGAATGTCGCTGTGCGAGTGAAATAACATTCGCGGCGGAGAAAGCAAGAGGTCATTTGTCGTCCGGCAAACGACCTCTTTTGATTTTTCATCGGCTATACTGGAGCCATCAAGAGAACCGAGGAGGTAACAAAAATGTATGGAGCTATTCTTGGAGATATGATCGGCGCTCCCTTTGAGTTTGACAGGGGCAGGAAATCGAAGGACTTTCCGATGTTTACCGACGAGAGCCAGTTCACCGACGATACCGTGATGACCATCGCCGTGGCAGAGGCTCTTCTAGATAATGGAGATATCTCATTTCAATTTGCACTATTTTTATTCTAACACCAACTTCCCGTGAGGAATATGAAAAAGGGCGTGCGCGCCTCCATCATCTCCAATTTCATTGACGGGATGCTAAAGGGTTGCAAGGATATGTCCGGAGCCGGAATCATCATCAATCCATGGGGAAAGTCCTTCATGCTGACGAAGGAACTGATCAACCTGATCCTAAACGCGGACAAGCCGGAGAACCACATCTATTTTGAGATCGGCGACATTACGAAGATGAAGGTGGACGCCATCGTGAATGCCGCGAGGCCCTCGCTGCTCGGCGGTGGCGGCGAGGACGGCGCGATCCACAAGGCGGCGGGTATTGGTCTGCTGTAAGAATGCAAGAAGCTGAGTGGGTGTAAAACCGGCGAGGCAAAGATCACGGGCGGCTGGCTGCTTCCGGCGAAATACGTCATTCATACAGTCGGACCCAGATATGATGCTGGCAATCCCATGTGCGAGAGGCTACTCCACGCCTGCTATTGGAATTCGCTGGAGCTGGCGAAGAATCACGACCTTCACACCATAGCCTTCCCCGCCATTTCCACGGGGGCATACGGATATCCGAAACAGGAGGCCGCGGCGGTGGCGCTGCGGGCAACGGCAAACTGGCTCCGGGCAAACCCGGACTATGGCATGGCTGTTATTATGGTCTGCCGGGACACCACGATGCGTCAGTATTATCAGAATGTGATCGACGATTGCGCGCCGGGAAAGGAGTAAGCGATGAGAACCATCAGAGTAACGGGAAAAGGCCAGATCAAGGTAAAGCCCGACATGACCAGAATCACCCTGTCGCTGGAGGGTATCTACCCGGAGTACGGTGAGACCCTGCACCGGTCCTCACAAGACACGGAGCGGCTGAAGGGCCTGCTGACCGGATTCGGCTTTGAGCGGCCAGACCTGAAAACGCTGAACTTCAGCGTGGATACTGAGTATGAAAGCTACAAAGACAAGGGCGCCTATAAGCAGCGGTTCGTCGGCTACAAGTTCCGTCATCTGATGAAGGTGGAGTTCCTCTCAGATAATGGCCGCCTGGGCAAGGTTCTGTACCCGTTGGCCAATTGCCCAGTGAGGCCGGAGTTTCGCTTCAGCTATACAGTCTCCGATCCGGAGGCGGCAAAGAATGAGCTGCTGGGGAAAGCTATCACGGACGCCAAGGAGAAAGCAGTCGCTCTGACGCAGGCTGCCAGCGTGACGCTTAAGGAAATCCAAAGCATCGACTACTCCTGGGACCAAATCAATTTTGAGGTGCAGCCCATGAACCGGATGCTCATGGCTGAAGAATGCTGCGCTCCTATGATGGACGGGGCGGGAAGCTATGACATGGACATTGAACCTGACAATATCGAGGTCTCGGATACCGTCACCGTGTTGTGGGAGATAGGGTAACCAAAATCAAAGATATGACCCCGGAGTTAATTCGGCTCTGGGGTCATTTGCAAAACAAGGTACTCGTTAAGAAAGATTAATCGAGCATTGTGATGTCGGACGCTGTAGGAGTAAATCCACGTTTTTTGTGAAAAAATAAAAAAACTATTGACTTGCCCCTGGGACAAACCTGTATTATAGAGGTCGAGGGGGTGAGACACATGGGTTATTCCGTAAAATGGGTGATGGACAATCTTGGTATTACAAGGAAGGCACTCCGCAATTATGAAGCCAAAGGTCTGATGGAGAATCCATATGGGCAGAACCGTGATTATGACGATAATGATATCAATCTCATCTGGTGCATTAAGCTCCTGCAGGGCGTTGGTTTTTCTGTGAAGGAGATAAAGGCCATGATGGATGATCCAGACAAGGATTTTTATGAAGCGATTTCCAGCAAGGTTGAGGATTTGGAGCGTCAACGCGCGGACATCGATCAGTATATCGGATTTGCCAAGACTATCAAGATGACGGGACGTATTCCTACCGTTTCGGAAGTGGGCAGCACGCGATTTCAGGATTTTATCAAATATGCCCGTGAGAACTGGAACGTCTACGGCGAATCGGAAGCAGCACCGTTCCTTGATGTGATGGAGGCAGAAACTCGGCATGGTGGATTCGATCCTGAAAGCATCACGGAGGAACAGCTTGATCAATGGATGGGTCTGTTGGAGAATTACCGGGCGAACCAGCATGACTGCATGATCATTGCTTATTATCGTATCCTTGGAGATTTGCGAGCGTTGGACTACAGGAATGAGGTTGTACAAACGGTTGTCAGGCAACTATTTGATTTTATCGCACAGGATTATCCGGCGGAAGCTGCTGAAGGCAGGTTCAACGCCAACTTCTTTGCAAGATATACTGTTCCCTTCTTTATGCCTGGCAGCGACTTGTATCTGCTACAGGAGCGAAACTACGGTTCGGAAGCTTGTCGGTTTATTGCGGAAGCCATATCGTTTTTTGGCGATTATGATACATTACAGGAAAAATGATTGAACCTAATTTGTTTAACGATAATTGTCAAGGAGGATATCAACATGAAAGAATGTGAAAACTGCGGACGATCCCTTTCGAGGGGGTCTCTTACGCTTCCCTGGGAGGACGGCGATAACGATCACGCCTATGTGAGTTGCCCGTATTGCGGCTGGAAAAACATCCAGTACGGATACGGCGAAGATGATGATTAAAGGAGGACGGTGCAGTGGCGAGAACAATGTATGCGGATTTTTCAGATGAAGCCTACGAGGCCTTAATGCGCGGAGATGCAATTGACAACAATGGACTTCGCTCGAGGAAGGGCAACTACTACCCAGATCAACCGACGTTCAGGGCAAAACCTACACCGCAAGAACAACTCCAAGACATTGGCGTAGACATTGCAGGTAAGATTGGAGCCTTCATTGTTCACGATGTGGTTTGCCCGGCAATCAAGCGTTTCGCAAAAGAGAAAATCTATCCGGTTCTTGTTCAGAAATGGGATGTATGGCGGGAGCAACAGGCGAACAAGAAAGCAGAAACGGAAATGCACCAAGATTCACTCTCTACGCACCGCAAAGAGCACAAAAACGAGGAGACCTGTCACAATGGGGTTATTCTCGACTTGGATAAATACCGGAAAGGGGCATAAGGCTCCTTTCGAAAATCATTTAAGGAGAGGACGATACTGCGATGAGCAGTTTTCAGGAAATAGCTCAACAAGAGCAAGCTAAGGAAACCAAGCAAATACTTGAGGCGGCGGTTGAAGGGCTCCCGAAGGGGTCTCCAGAACGAGAGGCAGCATTTAAGAAAGCTCTGGACGGTCTTGTTGGTCCAAGGATAGAACCAGAGGAGAGAAAGCCTATATGGGATTTCTCTGAAGCAAAAGCCCAGCCTGAATTTGTCAAAAATGAGTCTATCATCATTAGGCCGCCCACACCGAGCGATGCCGATTTCTATGTGAATCTGCGGGCGGAGTATTCCCTAATGTACAGGGGGATACTAAAAACTAACAAGGATATCAACGATGCCCTTCTTCATGACGACCTCTGCAAGCCCAGGTCATTTTATTGCATCATCGAAGAGGCGAGCACGGGTGTCATTGTCGGCTACATTGGAATAAAAGATACAGGTTTAGATGTTTGGGAAATTGCCATCGAACTTGATAGGAAGCACACTAAGCAGGGTCTAGGCCCACAGAGCATTCGACTTTTTCTGAACGAAGTACACAGAATCACTGGGCATGAGGAGTTTCGGGCTGTTGTGGAAACAGATAACGCTCCGTCTCAAAAATGCTTCGAGCGGCTTGGGGCCACACTTGTGGGGCTTGTCAATGGACCCATCCTGAAGCTTGAGGATGAGAAGCGCCGATTTGAGGATACCCATCTTGACCTAATCGATGATAACATTAGGGCGCTTGCGTCTCGGCTCGGTGTGGAGCCGAGGATGTTACTTAGCCATGTACTTGATTTTCGATTGACCTGTCCCCTATGATAGGTGGGGTAATCGAATAGAATTTCGCCGCACCACCACTCACTGATGTAAGTGGTGGTGCGGTGTTCTTGCTATTCGGAATAGTAGTTCGGTCGCGCGATTGATGTGAACCCTGATGCTCCTGTGATTTGGACGCCAGCGGAGCAGTGTATAATCACAAGATTGCCACTTTCGTCCCAGCCACCGACAATACCCACATGCTCATCACCTGGATAAAAGACCAGATCACCGGGCATTGCCTCGTCCCAGGTTATATCGCGACAGTAGACGTGCTGGCTTGCGGCACCACCGCCGTGCCCAATCACATAGGTGCCTCCGCTCATGTTATAGAAGACCCAATCGACAAAGCCGCTGCAATCAAGTCCGTAGGGTCGGTAGGTTCCAGAAGTAGAATGGCCGTCCGCCCACAGTTTCTGAATTGTACCCCAGCGGGGTCCCAACCGATTACGAGAGATTTGCCGCCCCAAAAATAGTTGATTTTCCCAACGAGCGAGCAGGCTGTCTTCACTACCTTTCGGCGTTCATCTGATAGGTTATCAGGAAGGTGACGCATAACGATTTCGGCATCTGCGCTTATATACTGCAGATCTCCTATCAGCTCCAGCAGAGCATCACGGTTTTCCAGCAGCTCATCCAGCATGGTCTTCTGCTTTACTGAGAAGCGGTACTGCGTCATCATTTCTTCAGCAGTCTTGGCAGTAATCGTAATGTGGAGAATGCTTTCCGTCCAGCTATCATCCACTTTGTCATCCGGATCGCTGTCGGTATGTCGAGACTCAAATTCGTTTATCAATACATTTGGATGGTGAGGTTACCGGTATGGATATTACCGTATTCTAGCTAAAGAGAACGCTTAGGTGGCGGAATTGGAATACACATCCGGTTTAAGCCCGGGTACCATTACGGATTAAGGGTTTGGCTCACTTCGCAAGCACCATTCGCATGTGACAGAATGGAGGACGTCCCAGGTTCAGAACCTGGGGCTCAAGAGGGCATGTGAGTTCAAATCACACCTTGTGCTCTACATATCGGATTGGTGTAACGGCATCAAGCCTGACTATGACTCAGTAGGCCTAGGCTCAAATTCTTTATCCGTTGCCATACGGTTCCCATCGTCCTTTCCGAAATCTTTTCACTCATGGGTTTTCCTACAGTCGGTAATTATCGATATAATTTGGGCCGAAAAGTCAAAAACACGATTTGTCACAGTTATACAGAGCGAGTTCGGAAAGCCGTGTGGATGAGTGGGCTGAGTTTTTGCGCCTGCTCTTGCAAATTTGCAATAATAAGACTCGTCGACTATACTTTCGAGCCGGCTTTCACTGAGAGGGGAGCGAAAGAGAGGACGAAGCAAAAAAACACAACCGCCCGGAAAACCGAGCGGTTGTGGATTTATTAAGCAGATTCAAAAATCAACTTATAAATTTTTAGAAGACATCGAGATATCAGTTAATTAGCCGACAATCCAGATGTACTCGCAGTAAGCAACACCGTTAACGTTGGTGTAGAGATCTTCGTTGATGTAAGCAATGAAAGCAACATTGGTGGGAAGCTCAGAGAGCTTGGTGCAAGTGTTGTTTCTGCAGTCATAGATCTTGGTGTTGCTGTTGAAGTAATAGGTAGAAGCGTCGATCTTGTCAACGCCAGCGGTCATGGTGGGATAGATTGCAGAATCAATATCAGCAGTCTTCACAGCCTTAGTGGTGAATACGTTGCCATCGACATCATCAACGAGAGCCCATGCATAGTACTCATCAATGGCGAAGGTGCCAAAATTTACATGGCCGAGACCAAGGTAAGCAGTGGCGTTGCCCTTGAGGTTGGTCGCAGTAGAGTAACCGCCGAACGTACCCTGGCTTGCGTTTACAACGCCGGTCTTGAGAGCACCGTCTGCAGGATAATAATAGTCTGTAACAGGAGTTGCAGTATTACCGCTGTCAGAGAGGGTCAGCTCATAAACAGTGTTGGAAACATAAAGACCAGAATTGTTGGTGTCGAAGGTGACCATCTTGTACTCACCGTCAACATAGAAGATAGCTATATCGCCGGTAGCATTGTGAGACCAGAAGCCGCCGCAGAGTGCAAGGTTGGACTCAGCAGCAACAAGGCCGGTGGTGTTATAGAGGCAGATGGTCTTGAGCTTCGTGGAGTTGGATGCATAAGTGTAAAGAGCCTTATAATTAGTAGCGGAAGACTGCAGGTTCTTCGGGAAGTTTGCATAACCGGTATAGGTAGAAACGTTACCATTCTTGTCAACTACGGTAAGAACGGTGGAAGAAGTTGCAGTGAAACCAGCAATACCAACAATGGAAGTCTTTCCGGGAACGGTGTCATAAGCACCGCCAGCATTGTCTGCAGTTGCGTAATTTGCGTTAGGAGCAGAGAGCTTTACGAAACCGTCAGCGCTCTTGGAGAAGCTGAAGAACTTACCAGCGAAATCGCCGATAGCATTAGTGCCGGAAGTGGCGTTCTTATAAAGCTTGCCATTGCCGCCAACAGTATCATCAAAGTAATACTTATCGGTGGTGGTGCCAGTGGTTATGGTAGCATACTTACCGGTGGTGTCCTTGCTGACAAGAACCTTAACTACTTCCTCGCCGCCGTTCGGATAAACGACATCAAGAGCGAGAGTAGCGGTAGTGCTGCTGAGAATGCTGGAACCATTGTCAGCCTCTGCAGAAACTACATAGAGGTAAGAAGTAGTGCCGGTGGCATTGCCTTCATCATAGAACTTAGCATAGATGATATTGCCGAGAGAATCATAGTAGCAGGTGTACTGATAGCCAATGGTGAATCCGGCAGGAACACCAATGGGCAGAGCCGCAGTAATAAGAGCGGTGTCGATGGTGTTGTTAGCAAAAGTCATATTGCCATCGAAGTCAAGTGCAATACCCATAAAGGTAGTTCCGTTATAGGTAGCAACAGCGGTCTTCGGAGTGGCAATAGAAGTGATTACGCTGCCATTAGCAAGAGGGCCGCCATTCTTGTGAACGTTAACGAGGATGTAGTCATCCTTCTTGAGGCCGTTGATGTTAACATCGTCGCCATCAGCAACGCAGTTAGTATAGTCGTTAGCGCCATCAATAACAGTAGCATAGAGCTTGTTGGCAGAGGTATCGATCTTGGTTACCTGAGCAAAATACTGCTTGATAACAACAGCCTTTACACTGTAAATACCGTTTGCTTCAGTTACATAAAGTTCAACGGTATCGCCAGCGCCGGAAATGGAGTTAACCATGGTATCGCCGCTCTTTATGTCAGCAGCAATAGGAGTGGTAGGACCAACGCCATTGGTGTAAACAGTGAATCTTGCATAGTTGTCGTTGATATCCTTTACGACAGCCTTGCCGAGATTCTTGTAAAGAACGTCGGAGTTGACAGAACCATAAAGGGTGTAGTCAGGAGCAACCTTGCTTACTTCTTCGACAACAGCCTTGCCATCAGCAGTCCACTTAACAGCGGTGCGGCCGTAATCATCAACGCCGGCGTTCTGACGCTCGAGCTTGAAGTTACGATAAGCGAGAGTGTAATCATAGTTGGTGTTCTTTACGCCGATGTTGACGTCAGCGACTCTGGAGTCGATGCCGCTTACAACGCTGGTGCCTACATAGTAGGACTGGAAAGCAGTGTTGTAGGAAACAACGGGGATGCGAGTCATGGTGTTGAAGGTGTAAAGCATGCACTGCTCACGGGTAGCGGGAGCGGTGAGGTCGGTAGCGAGGGTGCCGGTGTAAACGCCGTTGTTGTTAGCAGCGGTGATGGTGTTGACATCCCAGCTTGCACCGACGAACTCGCCAGCCTTGCCGTAACCGACAGCGCAAAGCATCATCTTTGCGAACTCAACGCCGGTAACCTCAGCGGTGGGGTCGAACTGAGTAGCGGACTTGCCGTTAACAATGCCCTGAGCCTTGAGGTAGTTGATGTAAGGAGCGGACCAACGGTTCGCAGCTACATCGGAGAAGGGAGCAACAGCAGTGGTAAGCTTCTTAGCGGTATCAACGCCGATAAGAGCTCTGCAGATGATGGCGGCAGCCTCTTCACGAGTAACAGCCTTGTCATACTGCATGGTGCCGTCTTCATAGCCGTCCATGACGCCTACGCCGGTGATAACGGCGGCAGCTTCGTCATAGTTCGTTACTTCGCTGTACTCTGCGGCGGCAGCGCTGAAGGAGCCAACAGCACAAAGGCTGGCGATCATCGCGACGACGAGAACTACAGAAAGCAACTTCTTGAGATTTCTCATGTTCTTTTTCCTCCTGTTTAAATTTTTGCCCGAAAACATGAATACGGGCTTTTGTTTTATGTCAGCGCATTAAAAATTTTGCGCGGACATCGGATTGATCGGGACGCATTTCGCCCCATTTACGCGGATATAATATCACCGCGTTTTGAGATTTGCAATAGTTACGGGGCATTTGTAACATTGATGTAATATTAGGGGGTGCAGAAAAACAAGTTTGTTTGTAGGGGACGGCCACTGGACGTCCCGCGAGTTTGCAACGGGATTATGCGAGACAGTTAGACAGTTGCGGAAAGCAGACCGCGCTATGCGCGGCGGGCGGTCGAGGTCGCCCGCCCCTACGGTTCAGGATTTTTATTATCATCAACCAAATTGCATATATGCAAGGTTCAACTGCCATGCCGGGGGCAAGCCCCCGGCCCACAGGGGAGTGCGCATGAACCATATGGGATTTCCGCAATATCGTAGTGCGGTGCTGCGGCGTATAGCACCGCCCTCCCCGGCCCACAGGCGGCATATATAACATATTGGGATTGCATTGTTTGGCTTTATCATTTATAATAATAACATAAATTTGAGAAAATGGATTATACATTTATATTACAATTAACATGGCATACAGCCAATTTCACAAGATGGAGAGCTTCACATGAAAAAAAACAAATACAGCCTGAAAAGCGCGAAAAACGGCGTTAATGCGGCGGAGTCGGCCCAAAAACCTCTTGTACGCGCGGACGTCTTGCCTGGGCGGCAGAAGTGCGCTTACTGGGAAAAGCTTACGTTTGGCTTTTCGACGCTTATGCTTACGATTTTTCCGCTTTTGCCCGGAACACAGGGTTATTTTAACATAACGGAGAGTAAATATCTCTATTTCCGCGTTTTCACGATGATATATGTCGTGCTTTGCGCGATTATATTTTTATATGTATTTTGCAGCTCGAAGGAGCTTACGCTTCGGCGAAAGGAAGGCTTTCAACGGTTGACGCTGCCGCAGATTTTTGTCCTTGCCTACCTTGTTTGGGGAGTAATTTCAGCTATAGCTTCGCCCTATCCGAGCGGCGAAGTCTGGACGGGGCAATCGCGCTACGAGGGCCTGTATTCAATGCTGCTTTACGGGGCGATTTTCTTCTGCCTTTCTTTTTGGGGCGAGTACAGCGCAAAGCCGGTTTATGGGCTTGCGCTCGCCGCTGCGGTGATGGGTTTTATAGGAGTTTTGCAGATTTTTCGCTCGACGGTGATGTTCCCCGAGGGCTATGATTATTATAATTCCTCTTTCCTCGCAACGCTCGGGAATAAGGACTGTTTTTCCGGCGTTACGGCGGTTTGTGTGCCGGTTCTGGTTTGCGCGTTCTGCATTTTGGATTCGAAGCTGAGGTGGATTTGCCTTCCCGGTGCGATGCTGATGTTTTACGTTCAGCTTGCCGCAGACGTGGACAGCGGCAAGCTCGGTCTTGCTGTGGCTTTCGTGGTTACGCTGCCGTATCTCGTTGATTCGCGCAAAAAACTGTCCCGCGCGCTGATTTCATGGGCAGCTTTGGCGATATGTTATGCTGTTTATAGGATTTTTCCGAATTATAATTACCGCGAACCTGACAAGATGTTTTGGTTTACAGTCGCAGCAGCATTGCTTTTCGCCGTTATAGGCTCAGTGCTGGGGCTTATAAAGCGTGAGTTTAAGCTGAAACCGAAGTATATCCGCCGCGGCGTTGCAGCGCTGCTGATAGTACTCGTTATTGCTGGGTTGACAGTAATATTCCTTTACAGCGGAAACAACAGATTGCTGCACGAAGCATCCGAATTTCTGCATGGAAGGCTCGATGATCGGGCCGGAAGCGGGCGCGGATTTATATGGAAGCACTCATTGGAGCTTGTCGGGAAAATGCCGATTATCGGAAGCGGCCCGGGAACCTTTTTCTCGCGTTTCTCAGTGTATAATTCCGCTTATCAGGAGCTTTCGCCGAACACGGTGGTTGACTTCGCGCACAACGATTTTATTCAGATTGCAGTTTGTGTGGGCGTAATTGGCGTCGCGCTCTATGTTGCGTTTTTGGTTTCTCTTGCTGTGCGGGCGCTGAAAGCGGCGAAGTATTCACCGCTCGTCGTGATTTTTGCCGCCGGAGTTATCGGCTACGCAGTACATTCGTTCTTCGCGTTTTCTATTGCGATAGTTACGCCGCTGTTTTGGGTGTGCGCCGGGCTGCTTGACAAGTGTGTGCGGCAGGTTATGGCAAAATACAAAAACTGATTTGGATACGAAAAGACCTCAACTGGACTCATAAGCGTCGGTTGAGGTCTTTTCTTGTTATATCTCGCTTACTCAACGAGGCCGTATTTAACTTTTATACGGTCAAGTTTTTCGAGCATCGGCTCGGCGGCGAACCACAGGAAGAAGAATGTTGCGGCGGCGTGGACGCAGTCTACCGGGACGCCGGATATGTAGTATGTCAGCAGTACCTTCCAGTTTATTTCCGTCGACCAGATGAGCGCGGCGGCGGGATTCATTATTCCGCCGTATATTACTATCGAGACAAGCGCTCCGAAAATGCAGAGCGAGACTCTGCCGCGCCGGAGGATGCCCTTGCGGAACAGGACGCCCGCGAGGAAACCGATGATGCCCATGGCGAACATCTGCCACGGCGTCCACGGCCCCTGCGAGAACATCACGTTCGAGACAAGCATCGTCATTGCGCCGACGAGGAAGCCCGTTTCGCCGCCGAAGGCTACGCCCGCGATTATCGTAAGCGCCATGACGGGTTTGAACTCCTGAAGCATGAAGAACGCAGCGCGCCCGGCTACGCCGATGCCGCACAGAACGGCGATTATAACGAGCTCGCGCGCCTGGGGCTTGCGCCCCTCAAAGATGAGGAAGAAGGGCAGCATACATTCAAGCATAATTAGCAGGGAGATGAAATAATATTTGCGCCCGGAGAGGTAAAACTCGCCAATGAAAAGCGTAAGCGGGATGAGCAGGATGATCAGCACCGTCGCGAGAACAGTTCGCTTCGCGAGCTTGCGCTTTTCGCGCGGAGTCTGGAGGACGGCGGGGGGCTTTGCGCGACGCCCGATTGCCGCCGCGAACACGGCCAGACACAGAATGAGCAGGCCGTATAGCACCATCTGGGAGTTTGCCAGCGCTGTCAGGCCCGAACTCGTTATAAGCGTGGTCAGGTCCGTTATGCTGAGCGTCTGCACGAAGAGCGCGATGAAGCCGAGGCCGGAAACGGCGGCGATTATTTTGCGCCACAGCGGAAGCTTCTTCGGCTTCCAGTCCGGCGATTCCTCCGCAGGCTCGGGGAGAACAAAATCGTCCTCCGGCAGCACAGGGGCGGGCGGCAGTTCGCCGCCGCATATTTCCATCAGCTCCTCGGCCGTGACGGCGCCCGCGCCGGTGAAGCGCGACATGCGGTTGGCGGAGGTGGTGTAAAAGCTGTTGCCCGAGAAAAACGCGCGGGGCGCGGCGTCGTTGACTATGCCGCCGTCGAAAAACATCGCGCAGCGGTACGCGTAGCTGGCGCAGAACTCAACGTCGTGGCTTACCATGAGTATCGTTACGCCGCGCCGCAGCAAAACCTGCAGTATCTCGGCGAAAACCTGCTTGAACTCAGCGTCGAGGCCCTTTGTCGGCTCGTCCATGAGGAGAATTTCGGGGTCGAGCAGGAGCGTTTTTGCCAGCGCGGCGCGCTGCTGTTCGCCGCCGGAAAGGTCGTAAGGATGGCGGTCGAGCAATTCTTCGAGGCGGCAAAGGCGCACTATCCGCGCGATTTTCGCGTCACGCGCTTCGGCCGGCAGCTTTTTCATTTTAAGTATCTCCGCCAAATCCTCGCGCACCGTCTTTTTTACAAACAGGCTTTGCGGGTTCTGCGGCAGGACGCCGATGCTCCCGGAGGCTTTGATTTCGCCGCGATAGGGCTTAAGGATATTGCCGAGCAGCTTCAGACTCGTCGTTTTGCCGGTCCCGTTGCCGCCGAGCAGCGCGAGAAATTCGCCTTTTTTTACCTCAAGCTCCAGCCCGCGGACTACATCGGGCAGGTCTTTTTCGTACTTGAACCAAACATCGTGCGCGGACAGTGCTATCTCATTGGAGCAGCGCTGCGTTTCCTCCGGGGAAAGCGGCTTTAGCTCGTGCTTTTCCGTATAATGAACGAGCCATTCGCGCCCGTCGCGTACCGTTATGGGACACGCGGAATCGTCCGTCACCGAAGCCCAGACGCGCATCGCTGTTGGCATGGCAAGGAACATGGCGTGCCCCGCGCCGCGCAGCTCTTCTCCGACCTCGGAGGGCGTGCCCGTGCATATGAGCTTACCACTGTCCATTACGGCGACGCGGGTGGCGAGGGGGAAGGCTTCCTCAAGCCGGTGCTCCGTGAGGATAACAGTTGTCCCAAGCTCACGGTTTATTTTGCCGACGGTGGCGAGAAAATCAGAGGCCGCGATGGGGTCAAGCTGGCTCGTCGGCTCATCGAGGATGAGCACCGAGGGCTGCATCGCCATTATAGATGCAAGATTGAGAAGCTGCTTTTGGCCGCCGGAAAGCTCTGTGACGTCCTTATAAAACCATGTCTGTATCCCGAAAAATGACGCCATTTCCGCCACGCGCCGCCGTATCGTCGGCGTATCGCAGCCGAGGCTTTCAAGCCCGAAGGCAAGCTCGTGCCAGACCTTGTCGGTGACTATCTGGTTTTCCGGCGACTGCTGCACGAAGCCGATTTTGCTGCTTTGCTCGCGCTCGTCAAGCTCGCTTAGCGCCCGACCCTCGAAGAGGATCTCACCCTCAAGCCTGCCGTGCGGCGCGAGAACCGTTTTGAGCTGACGCAGAAACGTGGATTTTCCGCAGCCTGATGGTCCGCAAAGGACGAGAAATTCACCGGGGTGGACGCTGAGATTTATGCCGTCGAGAGTTTTCTTGACTTGTTCGGGATAGGAAAATGTTAAATTTCTGATCTCAAACGCTTCCAATTCCTATCCTCCTTTATGTTGATAATAACCGGTGTGAGGCACAGCAGCAGGTAAACCAAGAGAAAACTGATGGGAAACGGGTCGTATGCCGCGTGCTTTATTGTGGGGTAATAGCGCCAATAATAACCGCCCGTTACCCAACCGCTGATGATATAAATTCCGCAGAAAACGAGCCAGACGAGCGCGTTTTTATCGCGCTCATCGAAGCGGTATATCGAGAACGCCGTGCGCCCGGGGAGACCGTAGCCGCGGCTTTTCATGCTGTCTGCCGTCTCTATCGCGTTTTCGAGCGCCCAGGTTATCATTATTGAAAGAATGGTTATCCCGTTTTTTATGCGCTGAAGGACGCTGCCCTCCGAAAAGTCACGCCCGATGCAGCGCTGTGCTTCTGAGACAACGTGAAGCTGCGCCTTGAACTTCGGAACAAAGCGCAGCGTCATCGACAGAACAAGGCTTAGCGCGGGGATGACCCGGCCGAATAGGTAGACGAACTTGTCCGAGGTCATCACGGCAGTGTAGCTTGAAAACCACACTATCACCGCGATGAGCATAACGGCAGAGCACAGCCCGTATATCATGGATTCGAGCGTGAGGGGGTTGCCCGAGGGAAGATAGGCCAGTATAGTCGCGCCCTCATGGTTGAAAGCGGGGTTCAGAATCGCCGTAAGTATCAGCAGCGGAAGCATGTATATCAGGTTGAAGCGGACGGATTTTCTGCCGTCCAGATAAATATTGTACGCAATTGCTGACAGGGCCGATATTATCAGACACAGCGGATGCATAAAGCACATGGTAAATAATAATACCAGACCGAAATATAAAAAATTAATACATGGATGATACGAAGAAAAAGTGTCTCTGTTTTTCAAAAGTGTTCACTCCGATTGCATTAAAGCGTCGTTATCCCATGGCGTAATAGCCGCCGACGTCTATACCGAGATTGCAAGTATATTCCCAGCAGATAACGTCTCCGTCTTTTAATTGGTAGCGCGAGCAACCGTAGTTGGGGAACCATTCGTTGACTTTATACATCCAGCCGGAAAGATCGCCGCAGTCAAATTCGTAGAGGTTATGTATTCCCTCGATGTATGCAGAGTGATACAGGGGGTTATTGGAGAATTCCATATGTATTTTGTTCTGCTTGCAGGTGCGCTGAAGGACATTGAAGACGCTTTCACCGTCGTAGAAAGTGACCTCTATGGGCTCGAGTATCCATCCGTCCTCGGGTACAAGCTCGACCTTTTCCGGGTCGAGCCATGAAATGTTGTCAAGAATCGTTTTGCAGGATATGGAAATCGTGCATTTGTATGCCGTGTCAGTGATTTCAACGTCCTCCGGCTCAACGGGAACGGGCTTGCCCTCGGGGACGGGGTCGGTCATGTATTTATCCTTGCCTGTTGCGGGGTCTATGTGCATCCCGTTTTCCTCGGAATAGCTCGCGTCGCCAAGCGGGGCGATGCCTGCGCCTGCGGCAATTTCAGCCGCGGCAGCAAGCTTCTCCGAAACGCTCATGCCGCCCTCGGCGCCGCCCGGACGGGCATCGAGCCCAGTGGGTTCCTCCGCGGGCTCGGGAGAGGCTTCCACCTCGGGAGAAGCTTCTGGTTCGGCTTCGGATTCCGGTGTTTCTTCGGCGTCTTCGGATTCGGGACTCGTTTCCGGCGCGGTCTCAGCGTCGGCGGGTGATTCGTTTTCGTCTTCCGTCGGCGCGGCCTCGTCCTGCGCGGCAGGGGAGGGATCAGCGCTCGCTGAAACGGACTCGTCGCTCGGCGCAGGCGTAGGCGCGGATGCGGAGACCTCTTTATCCACGCTCCAGCCTTGCAGCCCCGGCGCGCCGCCGCCGTACCAAAAAGCGAACGCGAGGACGACCACGACGACCAAGGGGATTATTACTTTCCATTTATTTTTTTTCCACCACATATTAAGACCGCCTTAAAGAAGCTTGGCTTTGCCAAGCATGTTATAGAGCATCTGAGCTATCTCGCATCTGAGGATTGACTCCTTGGGTCGGATGTCAAGCTCGGACTGATCGAGGATATTTTCGTTGTAGCAGAAGGCGAGGGCGGGCCTTGCGTATTTGTCGGACTGGACGTAATCGCTGAACTGGGCGATAATGTCGCGGGAGGTTGATTCGTCAAACTCCGTATCCATGCCGCAGAGCTTTGCCGCGCGAGCAACCATAACGGCGGCGTCCTGACGGGTGATGGTGCCCTTGGGGTTGAATTTGCCGTCGCCCACACCGTTTACAATGCCATAGGAGCTCGCGGCGTGAACGTAGAAATAGTACCATTCATTTTCGGGAACGTCGGTGAAGGGCTTCTGACCCTCTTCAAAAGCGAGAAATTCGAGACCGAGCGCCTTGACGACGATGGTTGCAAATTCCGCGCGGGTCATGGTTTTGTCGGGCACGAAGCTGCCGCCGCCCATGCCGTTAATAATGTCGCGGGAGGCAAGAGCCTCGATTGCCGTCTGATTGGCGTGGCCGGCAATGTCCGGGAAGGTTTTGGTATCGTCGACAACGCCGGGGGTCTTGACGTCGTCGTGCTTTCCGGGAAGACCGATCTGCTCGATGACTACGGCCTCGTCGGAATCTGCTATGGTTTTTGCGTCGCTCATGCGGTAAAGGCTCGGCATGCCGGACGTGACTCTGTAGATGTCAGTGAGTCCATAGAAGGCCTGCTCCGTAGCCATTTGGTTCATGGAGCCGGAATCCTTCGTGTGCATGAAGCCCTTTCCGGGGATATAGAATGTGAGGAGGTTATCGACCATGGTCTTGCCGTTTTTGACGAAACGCTCGTCGTCAAGCGGAATGCCGAGCTCGCAGAGCGCGACTATCATCTGGACGCAGCTTTCGGAATTCGTGGTGCCCCAGGAATCGAAACCGCCGTCCTTATCCTGACGCTTGCTCATGCATTCCAGCGCCTCCTGAGACGCTTTGGCGACTGCGGGCTGATCCTGGTATTTTGCCAAAGCCTGGAGCGCCATGCCGGTGATGTCGGGGTCGGAAATGCTGTCGCCCGCGGTGGCGTATTTGGTTCCGCCCGTGAGGCTCCAGCCGCCGTCCGGAAGCTGGCGGCTGAGGATGCAGTCAATGTACATCTGACGGGTCGCCTGAGTTTCCGCCTCGGGATTGGTCGGCATGGGATAGTTCATCGAGTCCAGCGCGATGAGCGCCCAGATGGGGCCGTTGATGCCCTGCCATATCGTCTTGTCGTAATCCGCCAAAGGTGTGAGGAGATTGTAACCGCCGACGTCTCTGGCGTCCTTGCCGATGGCGGAAAGGCCGATTATCATGCGGGAATACTCAGTGTACTTTTTCTTGTGCAGTACGCCCTTGCGCGCGGCGACGTAGGCTTCCACTGTCGCGTAATAATCCTGGTAATACTTTTCTGGCGCGTCGAAGCCGCAGCGGGTAAGGCCGAGAACGACCCATTCGCCGCCGATGGAGCCCGGCGCGGGCTTTTTGACGATGTCGTACATGCATTTCGCCGTGTCGTCGAGCGCTTTTTTCACCTCGTCGTCAGTATATGCCGAGGCGCTGACGCAGAAGCTCAGCATAAGCGCGAATACGAGCAAAAGCGGAATAAAGCGTTTTCTTAAGCTTTTCATATTGTTACCTCCAAAAATAAAAAACGGACATGGCTTTTGCCATGTCCGTTATTTCCAAAGCACAATCCGTCCTGTTTCCGAAATAAACCGGAAACCCTTCGGTCTCCATCATCGTCGGTCTTCTGGCTCGTATACATGAACGGAAAAGCGTTCGCACCCGCCTCTCAGCCTTCTCCGCTTTCACGAATGACCGGCTCGCGCCGCGAGGGGCAGACTAATATACTTACAGCTTCGGGTAAAGCTCCGGACTCCAACCGGATTCCATAATCTTCGCGCCTGCCGGGGAGGCAGTCTTTACGCGAGAAACGATGCAGCATATTAACTTAACTCATACGCATAACATTATAATATTTGGCCTTTTTCTTGTCAAGCCTTGTTGCCGCAACTTGCGCTTGTTAAAACGCAAAGTTTGTATTATACTGGTAGAGAAGGATCCTATATCCGGGGAGGGTGAAAAAATGGATATGCCATATGAGGATTTTTCTTCCGGTTTTTCGCTTGACGAGGAACGGCGCAAGCTTTCGGAAACAGGGCCGGAGGGGAGACGCGCCTTCTTCAGGCTCCTGCGCGCTTCAAGCTTCCTTATCCCGTGCAAGGCGGATAACCCCACGGAGATAAAGATAATCAATACCGGCGACGGGGAAGCCTTTCTCCCACTGTTTACTGATAATTGCGAGCTTGAAAAATGGCCCTTCCCGCGCGAGAGTGCCACGGTTCTGCCATACGACAAGCTCAAGAGCATCGTTATAGAAAAGTGCGAGACCGTGAGCGGCCTCGTGATAAACCCGTTCGGCAACTCCATGACGCTGCGCCTGCCGCAGATCCAGGAAATAGACGCGCTCACGGCGGGCTTTTCCTTTGAAAAAACCAACGACTGCTATGAAAAGCTATTCATCCCGCTATTTGTTTCGCCGAAACAGCTCACCAACAGGCTTACGGCTCTTTTTGACAGCCGGGAGGGGATATACCGTGCGCACATAATGCTCGTACAGACGCATACGGAGCTTGTCCCGCATCTTTGCCTGCTGATAGATTTTTCCGGGGATAAGACGGAGCTTTTCCCCGAGGTAGCGAAGGTCGTGCACCCGTTCCTGACCAAAGGCGACAGGTTCGAGATTATTAAGGCGGACTTTAATTCCCTCGCTGCGGCGGCGAAAACCTGCGCCCCGTTTTATGATAAATACGGGGTGTAGCGGGGCTGATATAAATATAGCCGGAAAATGCTCGCAAGTGCAGAAACAGGATATAATTTAACAGAAAGAGTAAGATATGAAAAAACTCAAAAGGGCAATTCCCGTTGTTGTTATCGCTATAATCGCCGTGCTGTGGTTTTCTGGAGTTGCTCAAATGCAGGTTGCAAAAATTTCAGGAGAACGCTATGTAAATAAGCGTTTCCCCAAAATGCAGCTTGAGTGTGTCGGGCTTGAATATGCAGACGCCTATGGCGCTTATCTGATAAGCTTCAAGGGCAAGGGCGAGAACATATATAGCTGCGTAATAGGGCCAAAGTATTTCCCCGTTTATATTGGGCAAGGGCTTTTTGCAATAGAAAGTGATTATGCGGAGAATTATCAATAAATAAGGGGCGGCATTATGAAAAAGACTCGAAATTTCTGCAAAATTCTTATGTGGGGTGTGATTGGCAGTTTTATCGGCAAAGCGCTCCATGTGTATTTTTTCTATAAGCAGAATCCGGGCATATTGGAACTGATTTCCGCTCCTTGGTACGAAGAACTGATTATGCCCTTGATAATCACAGCTATTATAGTCGCCGCCTTGCTTATTATCAGGCTGGTCTTGAAGAAAAAGGTCGAGGAACGGTAAAAAGCTGCGAATCTTGCCTTGTAAGATAGCTGATTTTGCATGCGTATCGACTGTTATCTATGACGAAGAAAAAAGCATTGAAACGGGCTTGGTTGAACCGCTTCAATGCTTTTTTGCTTTTTGTGTTACAGCTCCGTGAAGCCTATCCTCTGGTGGATGCCGTCGGTATTTATGTCGTAAATGATGGAACCGTTTTCGAGGATGGATTTTTCGCAGGTGACATCCTTGCCCTCACAAAAGCTTTGGGCGACAGCATCGGTATCGTCCGTCGTGACCTCGGAGATGAAAACGTCGCGCATTTGGTTGTTGCTGCATGAATTGAAGATTTCCCGGATCATTTCATAGCTTTTTTTCATCTTGACACCCCTTTTCACAGGCCGAGCTTCGTGCGGGCGGCATCCTTGAGCGCGGACAGGGAAACCTTGCCGCTCGAAGTCTTCGGAAGCGCGTCCATCTGCAAAATGTACTTGGGAACCTTAAAATACGCCAGACGCCCGCGAACAAGCTCGCGCAGCTTGACGGCGTCCGCCTTCGCGCCGTCCTTCATAACGACGCAGGCGCATATTTCCTCGCCGTAATGCTCGTCCGGCACGGCGACGGCCTTGACCTCGGCGAGCTCAGGCTCGTCCATAAGGACGTTTTCAATCTCGAAGGGCGAGATGTTTTCGCCGCCTCGGATAATCATTTCCTTGAGCCTGCCCGTTATGTGCAGGCGGTTTTCTTCGTCTATAAAGCCAATGTCGCCCGTTCTGAGCCATCCGTCGGGGAGTATGGTGTCCTTCGTAATTTCCGGAGCGTTCACATAGCCCTTCATCACGCAGAAGCCGCGGACGCAGATTTCGCCCTGAACGCCCGTGGGCTGGGGCTTGCCTGTGCTCGGGTCGCGTATCATGCCTTCGATGTTATCCATGAATTTGCCGACGCACTGGGATTTTATCGCCATGTCGTCATCATAATCGCAGAAGGTGAAGCCCGCCGTGGTCTCCGTCTGGCCGAGGGAGGACATGAGGTTGTAGCCGAGAGACTCAGCCACGCGCTCGAAAAACTCCGGCTTATATATGGAGCCGCCGATAAAGCCGACGCGCAGGGAAGAAAGGTCAAAGCTTTCGACATTGTTCCTTGCAAGGAGGGCGGAAAAAAGCGTGGGAACGGCGTGGAGAACCGTGATGCGGCTGGTTTGGATAAAGTCAAAAAGCGTCCTCGTGCGGCGGTTTTCGGGGAAGCAGACGCAGGCGCCGCATAGCAGCGCACTCAGCACCCCGCCCGTGAGCGAGAAGCAGTGGAACATCGGTATGGCGATGCAGAATTTGTCCGCCTCGGTCGCCCTCATGGCTGCGATGTGTGCATAAACGGAGTTAACGCGGGAAAAATGGGAGGTGACGACGCCTTTGCTGGCGCTCGTAGTGCCGGAGGTGAAGAGAATCATATCGTCGTCTTCAGGCTTGACGGCGCTTTTTGCCGCCGTGAAATCCTTATACGGAATCTCGTCCGCGCGGCTTTTTATATTGTACAGCGTGGGGAAATCGTTCCCGCCCTCGCTGCCGAAATAATAAAGCTTAACGCCGCTCAATTCAGCGCTTTTGCAAATCTCGGGGAAGGAAACGCCCCGGAAGCCCTCGTCGAAAAAGAGGTATTCCGCTTCGGAAAGACGCATGAGCGTTTCCATCTCGCTCTTTCCGAGGCTCGTGCCTAAAAAAACAGCCACGGCGCCGATTTTTTCGAGTGCGAGAAAAACTCTCAGCGTGTCAGGCCGGTCGTTGCCCCAAATGGCGGCTCTTGTCCCGCGGCGTATTCCGGCGGCGAGCATACCGCGTGCAAGCTCGTCCGTTTCCAAATCGAGCGCGGCGTAAGTAAGCTGCTTGCCTTTATATTCGACGGCGGGCCTTCCCGCGAATTTTGCGCAGACCTCGGCAAAGGCTTCGCCAAGGGTGAGATTTCGTAATTCAGGCATCCGTATCCCCACTTGATGTTAGATTAGTGCAATTTACACTTCTATTTATTATACTTCATCGGCGCATAAAAGTAAAGGCGGCGCGGCATAATTCCCGCCACAAATTTGCCTGCGGAAATATGCCGCGAAATATAAATAAAACTGTAGCTTTTTTAAGCGTTTGAAAGTATAATATTTATGGCCTTGTATGGCTGAAAAGAGGTTAAACCCAATGCACACAAGCTCGCATCAATTCATCCTTTTCAGGCACAGCCCCGAGCGCTTGAAGGTTTTATATTACGTTTGGAACTGGTCATTCATAATCCTTTCCGCCGCGGCCGTTTCCGCGCTGAGCCTGCTTCTCGCCATAGGGCATTATGATTGGGGCGTTTTTTGGGGTTATTTTCGCTACCCTGTTATTTTCGCCCTGAATACTCTGCCGATTCTTCTCGTGGAGCTGTTCCTTTTCCTGATTATCGGCAGGGCATGGATAGCGTATTCGGCAACGGCGGCGTTTTTCCTCGCCGCATCGATAGGAAACTATTTTAAGCTTATATGCCGCGACGACCCGTTTATTTTTGATGACCTTAACCTGATCGGCATGGCCCTTGAATTCGCGGGAAAATACGAGGTGTCGCCGGATAAACGGATAGCCTTTTGCTTGGGATCCGCTGTTTTGATGGGCGTGTTCCTGGCGCTGTTCGTGCGTTTTCGCCCAAAACGGCGCGCCGTGAGATTTATAGCCGCGGCGCTTTGCCTTGCCGCGCTTGTACCCGCATATAAGCTCTGTACGGGCGGGCTGTATAACAGCGAGAAAACGGATAATTTTTCCGTTACAAACCGCCTTTCATCCACGCAGAACTATATCTCCCACGGTTTTGTATATCCCTTTATCCACAGCATTGCATCCGCGTTCCCGGAAAAACCGCGGGGCTATTCCGACGCAATCGCGGAGGAGCTTCTGAGCGCGTTTGAGGACGGGAAAATCGCGCCGGAAAGGCGAGCAAACATAATCGCGATACAGCTTGAAGCGTATTCTGATCTTGAGGAAGCAGGTTTTTCCTCCATCGCGCCGGAGGTTTACGCGCCTCTTCGCCGGATATGCGCCGAGTCCCTTTCCGGCAGGCTCGTCACGAATATTTTCGCGGGCGGCACTGTTGACACCGAGCGCAGCTTTGCGACGGGCTACAGCTCGCAGATAGACTATCGCCACGCGACGGAATCTTATATCCGCTATCTTCGCGGGCAGGGCTATTACGCCGAAGGCAGCCATTCCTGCTACGACTGGTTCTATAACCGCAAAAACGTGAATGAATATCTCGGCTTTGAAAACTACTGGTTCTTTGAAAACCGTTACGGCGTCATGGCGGACGGCAACATAGCGCGTGACAATGTCCTTATCCCGGATATCCTCTCGCTATACAAGGAACGGGACCGCTCGAAGCCCTACGTTAACATGAGCGTAACCTATCAGGGCCACGGCCCCTATCCAACGGAGTGGCTGAATTTCGGCGACGGGTACTGGACGGACGACAGCGTTACCCACGACAGCTACTATATCCTAAATAATTACCTCGCCGCTATACAGAATACCGGCGAAAACCTCCTGAAGCTGATTGACGGTCTCCGCGACGACGATGAGCCCGTGATACTCGTCGTGTTCGGCGACCATAAGCCCTGGCTCGGCAACTCAAACAGCGTATATGAGGAAATGGGCATAAACATCGACACGACCACCGACGAAGGCTTTTATAACTATTACGCAACGCCGTATTTTATCTGGGCAAACGGCGCTGCGCGCGAGCGCTTCGGCGACGTTTTCACCGGAGAGGGGCCGGACATAAGCCCCTGCTTCCTCATGAACCTCGTCTTTGAGCGCTGCTCATGGCAGGGAAGCCGCTTCATGCAGCTTGCAAGCAAGGCTATGCGCCGCGTCCCGGTTATAAACACCAACGGCTTCTATCTCGAGGAGGGCAGGATAGTTTCGGAGCTTTCCGAGGAGGGCGAGCGCCTTGTGAACGACATGAAAACGGCGGAATATTACCTGAAGAAAAAAGTATACAAGGATAAGTAAGGAGGCGTCGGAGTGAAGGAAACGGAAACGGGCGTCATCTTTGTCCACGGCATCCAGGGCAGCCCGCGGCAGTTTGATTTCCTTGCGGAAAAAATGCCGCAGGACGTCCTTTGCCGCAGCATTCTCCTGCCCGGCCACGGCGCGACGCTTGCAGAGTTCAAATCATCGGGCATGGAGCAGTGGCTTTCGGCGGTTCTGCGCGAAAGCGAGGATATGCGCTCACGCTGCTCGAGGCTAATATACGTCGGGCATTCGATGGGCTGCCTGCTCGGCCTCATGGCGGAGCGGGAGAAGAAGATTTATTCCGAGATGTTTTTCCTCTGCTGCCCGTTTTACGTCCGCGTGACGATGAGATATCTGCGTAACGGTATCTGTGCGATGAACCGTCGGACTCAGCCGGAGGATAAGTTCGCCGAGTCATTTAAGCGCGCTAACAGCGTCCCGGCGCGCGGGGCGCTGGCAAGCCTTTTCTGCGTCCATCCCTACATGGAGCTTTTTAGAATAATGCGCCGCGTCAAGACTGAAAAAATGCGCCCAAGCTGCCCGTCGCGTTTCTTCTTCTCGACGCGCGACGAGATAGTAAGCCCCAAATCCGCGCGTTACGCCGCCGCTAGGCTCGCCTTTGCGCCCGAAATGCTCGAGGGCTGCGGACATAATTATTTTACAGAGGAAGCTAAGGCAAAACTTGCGGATGCCCTGCTTGAAGCTGTTGACGAAAACAGTTGATTAATCCGAATTGTTTGTGTTATACTAATTATAGGGAATATCCCTAAATGATGTAAAACCATAGCGCAGTATGACAAGCGGAAAGGAAGTGCTTTAAATGGCTGCAATCGATGGATGCCACGAAAAACTGAAGGTTCCCGTTATAGAAGAACGCACTTGTCCCCAGTGCGGGGAAACGGTCGAGGTATATACCGTTTCTGGCAGGATTAGAGACGACGAAACCTGCCAGTGCGGCTATGTTTTCAAGGCCGACCCGCCGCTTACCGTAAAGCCGAGAAGCGAAGCGGAAGCGTAAATAAGACGCAGCTTAACAAGAACGCAGCCGCCGGGGATTTCCCGCGTGGCTGCGTTTTGTTTAGTATTTGAGAGAAATTCGCCATTTTGTGGATTGAATTCTACGGCGTAGAGCAGTTAAATGGGAGTATAAGCTGCGCGGCTTTTATAGAACGAGGAGGGGTCTTTATGGAGCAACATAACATAGGAGCTTTCATTAAAAAACTTAGGGCAACACCGCATAATTCCCGGCACATATCTTACTTGCAGAATATTCCGTCATATCGTCCAAAAATACTCGGCAATACACAAAGTATTACCTGCGTTTTTTG
>JAEEGK010001481.1_pt1 | contig 58924 bp, 39 predicted proteins | sample 8958771 | NCBI WGS metagenome assembly JAEEGK01 (sample SAMN16246547, study PRJNA631951) | gut metagenome | biome: gut microbiome; feature: rumen; material: SC-attached | host: Bos | place: Iran: Karaj | collected 2018-10 | reverse complement strand
GCATCATACGACGTGCGTGCAGAGGACTATTGGGAGTATGACCCGATGTATGAGGTCACTTTGGACTACGACAAGACCTTTGAGCGCAAGGGCCGCAGCCTCAAGGCCAACGTGCGTTTCTTCACCAATACCGAAAATGCGGGTTCTGACATCAACGAGTCGCTTTACCCTAATGCCAATATGGAACAGATACTGTGGACGCTCTACCAAAAAACCGGCAACGACCAAAGTATGCGCAACTTGCAGGCCAGCATCGACTATGTGCATCCTTTCGCGACCAAGGCACAATGGGAAATTGGAGCCAAATACACCAACCGCAACATCTTGAGCAACGATAGTGTTTGGCAGAAAAATGACGGGATTTGGGAGCCTTTGACCAACTATTGTTACGACTATGAATACAGCGAACAGGTGGCCGCGCTCTACACCAGCCTCGGCAACGATTGGGGTCGCTGGTCGGGGCAGGTGGGTTTGCGTGCCGAGATGACCGACATCATGACCAACTTGAAAGGCTATGCCCACGATGGCACCGATTCCATCAATGGTGGCAAGCCTTATTTGGACTTCTTCCCGAGTGCCCACCTGAACTATTCTGTGAATGAGTACAACCAGTTCCAAGTGAGTTACACGCGCCGCATCCGTCGTCCAGGTTTTTGGCAGATGAGTCCGTTCCGCTCTTACAACGACAATCGTAACATCCGCTTGGGCAACCCCGCCCTGACACCGACCTACATGGATAGTTATGAATTAGGTTACATCCACTTCTGGGACAAGGCGAGCTTCAACTTCACGGCATATTATCGTCACGGAACCAACATGATACGCCACTATACTTTCGAGGAAGACGGCGTGTTTTACAGCATGCCAATTAACTTTGGTAAGGCAGACGACTTTGGCGTGGAGGCCGTTGCCCAAGGCCAAATGACCAAGTGGTGGAACCTCAACGGCAACGTCAACTTCTTCCGTTCCCAGTTTAATGGTAAAATCAACGACAAGGTCTATGACGATGCCACTTGGATGCTCTTTGGACGTGCCGTGTCGAAGTTCAAGATCAGCAACTGGTTTGACTTGCAACTGACGGCCCACATCATGGGTCCGCACAAGGAACCTTTGGGCATGCGTAAAGGCAACTGGTGGATGGACCTCGCCGTGAGCAAGGAAATCTTCAACGGCAACGGTACCATCACTTTCAACGTGCGAGACCTTTTCAACTCACGCAGCTGGGGTGGCGAGTCATGGGGCGACGGCTTCTGGCAGTACAACACCAGCACCTGGAACCGCCGTTCGTTCTCGCTCAACTTCAACTACCGCATCAACCAGCAGAACATGAAACGCAACCGTCCCGATGGTGAAGGCGGTGGCGACGATGAAGGCGGCGGTGGCGGCGAGGAACAATCAGAAGAGTATTGAATAAATGAAGGAGGCGACCCGATGGGTCGCCTCCTTGCTTATGACAGCTCTTGTAGGACTGTCATGTCATGGCAGCCGCTTTGAAACGAGCGGCTGCCATGGTTACGGCTTATCATTGCATGACCGTGACGCGTTTCACTGTCATACCGTTTGCCGTGGTGACGCGCACCATGTACATGCCCTTGTTGAACTGGGCCATGTTCAGGGTGTATTCGTCGGCGTTGACTTCGGTGTCGAATACCACTTGGCCGAGGACGCTCACCACAGTGATGTGGTTCATGCCCGAGGCTTGGATGGTCACATTGCCCTTAGTCGGGTTCGGGAAGAGGGCGACCTCTTCGCTCTGTTCGTTCAAACCGACGTTGACAGCGATAAGGACGTAGTTCTGTGTCAGGTCGTCGGCGTTCAAAGCCGGGACAGACTCACAACCGTCTTCATAGACCGTGCGGACTTGATAATAGTAGTCGGCAGTAGTCTCGGGAGTGTCAATGTACTCGTAGTAGGTCTGGCCTTCAACGTAAGGTACTTCGCCGATGAGGGTGTAGTTGGCGTTGTCGGTCGAACGATACACGTTGTACTTCACAGGAGCACCATTGTCGTCGCGCAAGCTTGAAGCATTGAACGAGCTCATGCTTACAGGCTTCACCGTCAGGTTGACCTCGCGGGTCATACCGTTGGTGAAATGGGTGGCAGTACCATCGTTCATCGTTAAGAAGTCACCCTTGCCACCATTGTTCACATGGACAAATTGGATAAAGCTGTAAGTGTAGCCGAACGATGACAGCGGGACCCACATGTCTTGGATGCCCATCCACATGGTGTTCGGGTCGTCAAGATAAGTTGTCATTGGTGCGGGAGCGTCGATGGAGCCGTCGGTGTAGAACATCACCCACAGGTTCTGTGTTCCATCGATAGCCACAGGTTGATCGAGTTGGATAGGCTTCAAGCCTTGTTCGCCATCGATGTAGTAGGTCTGCGAGGTGATCTCCGTTTGAGGAGCATTGTCGCCGCCAAGGTAGATGTGCACTTCGCAATTGCCGGTCAGTTCGGGATCGCCAACATCAATGTACCAGATTTGGTCGATCACACCGCTGGTAAAGCCTTGCTCGGCAATCATGCTGGCAGGATACATGCAACCCCAATAGAACGGGATGCCTTGTGCGCCAAGGGTGCCTTCGACGGGGATTTCATCATCGATGGGCAGGTAGGACAGCCATTCGTTGCCAGGAACGGGTTGCTCACCCCACCAGATCTTGGATTGGTCGGTCGCTGTGAGGGCTTCGCCGTGGATGGTGATGTCGCTTTCACAAGCCTGGGCAATCTCGATGCACTCGGGGCAGCTCATGGCATAATAGTAGTTGTTGTCGGGCAGTTCGGCCGTGCCGGGATAGACCATGCGGACGCACACCTCGCTGGCATTGCCAGTGTATTCGTATGTGTTGGTCGGGACGGGCACAAAGGCCTCCCATTCACCATCGGCAAAGATCATGGCACCGATGCAGTCGGTCTCGCCTGGTGTCGGAGGAGGCGTGCCACCTTCCTCGATGTAGGCGCGAATCATCCAAGTGTAGTTCAGTGTCGGAGCAGCCTCAAGGATATCCATCCAATCAACACCGTCCATGGAGACCCAACGGCCGTTGGCATCGCCCGTGTTGTCGCAGCAAGCCGCAGGATAGGTGGCACCGCTTTCGTTGAAGAACACCACCCAGACATTCTTGGTCGGGTCGATGGTGACGGGTTCGGCAAAGGTGAACTCGACGAAGTCTTCAGCGCCTGTGAAGGTTACGTCCATCTGTCCTACCTGGTTGGCGGGAGCCGTGGCACCGTCGTTGTAGATGGTCACATTGCCAGTCATGGCCATGTAGTCGTAGGCCGAGACTTTGGTCACGGTATTGCCAGTGTAGCTACCAGCGGGGAACATGACAGCCCAGTAGAACTGTCCGCCGCCCGTGCCGATGCCGTCCACGTTGACGCCGTTGTCGTAGTAGTACCAATCACCATCGCGGTTGGCAAGATTATTGGCAGTACGGATGGCACTCGCCAGTGTGGCCACGTTCTCGCCCGTAGGCACAGAAACCATGCCGTTACGGTCGGTGATGGTCAAGTTAATCATGTCGCCCGTGCCTGAGCTGGAAAGCGTGTAGGTGTACATCTTACCGGCTTCATACACCATGTCGTCACCTTTGCTCTCGGCATTGCCGCTGTTGCCGGCAAACCATATCGTACTGACTTTGTCGGGGTTGATGATGGCGTAGTCGTAGGTGCCAGCGGGGATTTCGATGGCCACGCTGTTGTTGACGACGATGTTTGCAGGGTTGATGCCATAGTCGGCGTTCTCGGGAATCGTGTATTCGAAGCCGTCGAAGCTGCCGATTTCGTCGAAATACATGGCGGCTGCGAGTTGCGTGTACATTGTGGCATCGGCATCAAGCAGCATCTGATAGCCAGAACCGTCGCCCCAAATGTCGGTCGGGACATTCAGCACGACCAAGGCATTCTCGCCCGGTTGTGGCGGAGGAACGGGCCCCGTGCCAGTCGGGTAATCCCAGCTGATGGTGTTGCCGTTGACTGTCACACCGTTGAAGGTGCCATTGTAGTGCTCGCAGCTTTCGTATTGCCACACGCATTCTGTCCAGTCGCTCATGCCGGTGCTGTAAATGGCAGCCACCTTACAGATGTAGTGCTCGCCTTCGACGAGTTCGTCCGTGTCGACTTGGCAGAACGGGTGCTCGGTATCGGCATTGAAGATAGGTTCGCCGTCGATGCTGGTGCACATCACCTTAAAGTACTCAAGGTGACGGTCGCCTTCGCCAGGGGTGCCATTGGGCTCCCACATAGCCCAGCCAGTACGGGAGACATAGAGGTTGTCGACACCGTAGATGATCTCAGTCATCACATAGCGCATGTGGGTTTCATCCCAGATGTGGACGGTGTCTTCAATCGGATAGTAACCGTCGAAATCGATCTTCACAAGGTAATCGCCCTTGCGGAAGCTGTCCCAGCTGTAGAAGCCCGTCTCATCGAGCGTGATGGAGGCCATCGGGTTGTTGGCTTGTTCGTTTTCGTTCAGGTTTACGAAACTCACTTCGATACCCTCGGGACTGTCGGCGCTGTTGAGCAACACATTGATGTCGACTAGACCGTCACCGAGATACATGCTCTTCTCGAGGCAGTTCGACCAGATGGTCTCGCTCTCACGAGGCAGGGCAAGTTGGTTCAGGTTGTTGCCACTAGGTGTCGGGGGCGTTGGTCCAGTGCCGTTGCCAGCAACGATGGTCACATCGTCAATCCAAATTTCATATTGGTCGTAGTTCACGTCGTGGAAGGCAATCCACACTTCCTGACCGGCATAGGCGCTCAAATCAATGCTGTGTTCACGCCAGTTGTCATAACGGTTATTGTCGTGGCGTACATTGGCCTTGGCGCTCGAGTTGCCCTTGGCAGCTCCAGACCAAACTGAAGTGAAGTCGCTAGCCATAGGAACATCAGAAGTGGTGGCCACACAGACCGAGAAGTTTTCAGGATAGGTGTCGTTGGCATTGTCAGCGTAGAAGGTGATGGAAGAACCGTTTTCGATGCTATATTTCTGCGGTGACACAAGGTAACTGTCGGTGTTGTAGGAGCCAACATAGTCGATGTATGAGTAGCACATGGCAAAGCCAGTGCCGTCATGGGCGTGAGCGGTGTAGTCATAGCCGCCAGGGTTGACTGAGCTGTGCAACCAAGTGCCTTCACCTGCATTGACATCAATGACCATCCAGCCTTCGAGGTCGGATTCAAATCCGTAGGTGTAGTCGGTGCGAGTGGCTTTGTCGTTATTGATGTTGATAGGCTCAGACCAGTGGATAGGACCTGCAATCTCTTCGCCACGGTTGCCAGCATACACGGTACCAACACCCCACTTGTAGACGCCAGGAGCCGCATCTGGCCAATCCACATCGATGTAGACGGTGTCGGGCACCCAAACAGTGGCCAGCAGCACGGTGTTCTCTTCGGTGTAAGGACCGTCGTTGTAGCAATTCGTACGATACACTCTGTAGTGTGACAGGGCACGATTGCTACCGGCCATCACTAACGGTTTGCTTGAGGCATTTGGGTTGATGCTCTCGGCAGTCACTCTGTTGTCGCTCTTTATGAAGGAGCGGAGTCTGCTGTCAATCTTAGCGTCTTGACCCATGGCCAAAGGTGCATTGAGGGTGGTTTTGGCAGAGCCGAGAACCACGCTGCGACCTGAACGGTCGGTGAAGTAGTTGCGCATGGTCCAAACGCCACCGCCATAGTTTTCCCAGCCTTCGCCAGCATTCCACCAGTCGCCATTCGGGTTGTTGTCGCTGTTGCACATACCAGCGGGATAGCCCAGGCCACCAGCCACGTTCACTTGCCAGATGACCCACAGGTCTTGGCTGCCGTTCACCGTAACAGGAGTGTCAAGATCCCAGTCGACCCATTCACCGAGACCCACAGGCAGGTCAACAGTCTGGGTGGACACTAAGGTACCGGCACCAGGAGTGTCGCCGCCTTGGTAGATGTTGCAGGTGTAGTTGCCGCCCACAGCACCATAGAGGTCGTCGCTGAACATGGAGACCTTGGTCAGCAGGAAGCCGTTGTATTGGCCAGTGATGCTCGTCGGATAGTGATAGCCGAAAGCGGGTTGGTCGGTCAGATTCGAACGCAAGGCGTCGTTGAACTCGCCTTCCAGATAGGTGTGCCAACCGGCACCCACGGGTTCGGGTTGACGGTAGAAGGTAATGTAGTCGACATAGAAGCAGTCGTCGTTGTTGTTCACGCTGCCATCCTTAGTGTATTGCCACTGGAAGGTGTGATCGCCAGCGGTGATGGGGAACTTGCGCTCGCCCCAGTTACCGGCACCGGTGTAGCTACCCATCTGGGTACCATCGATGAAGAAGTAACCGTAGTCCCAGCCTTGTTCACTCGAGATCTTGCCGAAGAAGCTCATCTCGCCGTCGGTGGGTATATTGACCGTCACGGTCATGTTGCTGATGACGCTGTTTACACCAGCACCGCCGCTCTTCATGCAGTAGGTGCCTTCATACGGATCGGTGGTGGTGATGCTCCAAGGATAGTTGGCGTCGATCTGCCAGTCGAACAGGCTGAAGTCGCCCGTCTCGAAGGGCTCGATGATCTCCTCACCAGGCAGGCCGCAGCCCCAGTACACCTTCACGTAAGGGCTCTCTGGATCGAGGCTGTCGGGATAGTACTCGGCGATGACGGTGCAAACGGGATCGAAGTTCTCGTCCATGATGAAGTTCACGGAGTCCACTTGGGCGTTGTAGGCCACGGTGAAAGGCAACGGATGAACCGTTACGACATCTTGATAGCCTTCCTTCGAAGCCACGGCATTGTTGTAGGTACCGGCATAGACTTGCTTGCTGTAGTAACCATTGGCATCGGTCGTGGCAGTATAGGTCTGGGTGTCGCCAAATTCATCTTGACCCGTCAGGGTGACGATGGCATTTTCGATGCCAGTTTCTCCATCTTGCTCCCAAACATAGCCGTTGATACCCGTCTCGTTGGTGTAGCCGCTCACCTGCACAGTGATGGTGTTGGAGGGCATCGATTCGCCTTCGTCATAGATGGCGGTCACATAGTATTCGTAGCCGTCCATGTTGTATTCCAGCGGACCGTCCACATGGCTCGTGGCACTCATGTCGTTGGTGTTGGTTTCGCCAACCTTCACACCGTTGCGATAAATGTAATAGGTGCGGAAGGTGCGGTCTTGGATGGCCGTCCAGCTCAAAGTAACTTCTTGATCGTCAAAAATGGTGTAGTCGTTGGCGACGAGGTCATGAGGCTTGTTGAGGTGTGTGGTGAAGCCCCAGATTTCGCCGAGGGTTTCGCAACCTTCGCTGCCGTTACGCACATCCACTCTCCAGAAGTAGTTGGTGTTGTTCCAAAGGTCGGTCACCGTATAGCTTTCAGCGAGGTCGCGTGTCCAATCAACGAGGACGGATTGTGGATGCTCGGGGTCGGGATAGTAGGTTGAGCCGAACACTAAGCGATACTCTGTGGCAAAGTCAGGTAGATGCCATTTCAGGGTCACGCTGGCAGGCTCAAGGCCGTCGGTGTCGTCATCCGGAGTGGGTCCATAGGCCTGCTCGGGGCAAGGCATGGGCTCGGTGTTGATTTCGACTGTGAACGGGTCGGAAGTCGAAGAGGCCACTAGATAATAGGTGCCAGGGACAACGGGCAAGTTCTCGATGACGGGACCAGCGGTATACTCCGTATTCTCAGGAGTGGTAGGCATAGGTCCAGCGTAGTTGTTGTTGACCATGGGGCCTCCTTCATCGTTGAAATCCTCGGTGTAGAGGGCCACTTTGCCGTTGTCACCGTCGCTGACGCGAGCATTCAGCACGGCATCGGCATCGATGACAAGTTCAAACACGGCGTCGTTGCCTTCCTCGATGTCGGGGAAAGGCAGCGTGTAGTCGTTATGCATGCCTGCGACCGTTTCCACATAGGGGAAGGTGATTTCTTCGTGCGGTCGCGGCATTTCGACCAGGTCAGGAATCTCGGGAACATAGAACTCGACAGTGACTGGCCAGACGGCAGCCGTTCGGCCCGCTTCTTGGTAAATGGTTACGAACTGACGCTCGATAACGCCGGCTTCCACACCATTGGTGCTGATGTCAAGGTCAACGGTTTCATCTCGACCAATTAGGAAAGGTGTTTCGATGTCTCCCAGTATGAAGAGACCATCTTGTGGGGTGAAATCGAGGTTCGTCACCGTGGCGGCGGCACCTTCGCTTTTCAGTTGAAAATGGAATGGTTCCATCCAGGCTCCGATGGGACGGGTGCCCACATTGAGGGCATCCACTTCTTCCTCATTGACGAGTGCTACCAAACGGTGCTCGGCAGGAGCACTCGCTTCGTAGACGAAAGTAGTTTGGGGCAGGAAATCGCGCGCTATAGGCGTGATGGCTTCAAGGCTGGTGTAGCTGTAGTTCTGCACACTGGCTCCTGGAGCGTCGATGCCCTTGAAAGTGATAGATTTGTAGTTACCTCTTGTCGGTTGATAGACACCGATCAAAAGATTACCACCATGGTAAGTGTAGGGAGTGGTAAAGTCCACCACTAGTTGTTCGCCCGTTCCGTCAAGAGGACCTTCATAGACGATGGTTGCACCCTCAGAGCCTTGGAACGCACTCATGGTAGTGTAGTCCACTTCCGTTAGGAAAACTTGAAAAGTCCCAGTCCAAGCCTCTAATGCAGGGAGGTCGATCTGGAACCTCATGCTTGTGATGTCGCTGTCGGCCATGCCAGCAAGGTCGGCAGCAGGTGTCACGAACTCCGCCTTTAGGTAGGCGTCAGCGTAAAAACCATAAACTGGCACATAAGCATTGGTAATAGTACCAGTGTTTACGGTCAGTTCTTCGGCTCTCACTAGTCCAGTGATGGTCAGCAAGAGCGCCAAAACCAAAGAAATTACTTTCTTTTGCATAAAAAAATGATTTGATAATTAATAAATAAATGAATAAAATTTGGAGTGCACGAGGCACTCTGAATACTTTAGGTGAAATAAAGACTTGTAGAATAACGTCGAAAAGAAAAAATGCCGCAAGACTGACAGCTTACGACATTTTTACACCAATTTAATTCACCTATTTGATTAACCAAATCAATTCAGTCAACGAGTTAGGTGCAAAAAGGCCACCGAAAGTAACTCGGTGGCCTTAGGGACTTCAACAGAAGCAATGCGTATTTGGGGTTTTGCATTGCAAAAAAAATTGTCGCTGACAAACTAGCATTAGTAATGTAATAAAAAGTAGTTGTGTGAAGTCTCCTAGAGTTATTCATGTGCAATCACCAAACGTTGTGTTTTCCCGCTGCTAGTCCTAACGAAGTAGATACCGTTTTGGTACTTGGCAGTTGGGATGACCATTTGCGATTCTTTGGAGAAAAAGGTGTCAACCTTTTGACCCAATGCGTTGTAAAGGCTTATTACGCCATGGTTTTCGCCTCGGAGGGTCACACTCTCGTTGGCTGGATTGGGGAATAGGGCCAGTGGCGAATAACTTTCACCTATGCTTTCCGTTGTTTCGTAAATGATGTTGATTTCAAAGTCACCTGCCGATGTGTTGATATACATTTTCCCTTCGAATGACTGTTTTAAAGGTACATCCACATAGACTTCCACAATGGCAGATTGCCCTGCAGCAACAGTCATGCCTTCGGTAACATCTTGACCCTCATGCATGCAGTGTAGTGCAAAGACGGGGTCAGCCGTGAAAGCATTGACAGTTACATCGTCAGCGGTCATGTTGGAAATGGTCAGCAGGCCTGGTTCATAGGTTTCACCGTCGTTATAGATGTGCATTGTTTGCGGATTGACGGCCAGAGTACCTGTACAGTCGTGAGGTTGTAAACCGTTTTGCTGCATAGCGTTGACGACATCCTGCGCTGAGAAAGGATACAGTTGCAATAGTCCTTGGATGGGAATGCTGCGGTCGGGCATGATGAGGACGAGGGTGGGACAAGCATTGATGCCATAGAGGTCGAAGACCTCATTGCCACCGCCATCCTTACCGACGGTGGGGAACTCTACGCCATATTCGTTAGCCCATTGTTGGCATACGGCATCGCTGTCGATGTAAGAGATTTCGATGTAGAACACATCATGCATGTTACAGCCCATTTGGGTATAGGAGCCCGTGATGTAGGGGGAAATCACTTGGCATTGTCCGCATGTGTAAAAGAAGAAGTCGATGAAGACAGCCTGGCCTCGATCAAGGATTTCAAAAAGATTGTAGGTCTGTCCATGGCAGTCGGTCACGGTGAAGTCGACAGCTTCGGTGAGATTGGTCTGTTGTGCGTGAAGGCCTGCACCAAAGAGTAGGAAAGCTATAAGAATGGATAATCTCTTCATGATGATTTTGTTTTGAAATTTGTTTGTGTTTTTACTTCACTATGCTTATGCGTTTTACGCTTTCGCCATTTTCTGTAGTCACACGTACCATATAGACACCAGCTTGGTATCGGTTCATGTCAAGAGTGGCCATGTTTCCATTAAAGTTGGCATCGTAGACCACTTGGCCAAGAGTGTTCAGTACGGTAATGTGATTGATACCAAATGCAGTGACATTCACGTTGCCCGTAGAGGGGTTGGGATATACGGAAATGGATTCGTTGTTTTCGCCAATCCAATCGTAACCGTCAATATAAACCCATGCTAGCCAACTATAAGCCTCGCTGCTAACAGAAGCCATGTCCATCCAGCCATATCCGTCGATGCCGAGCCAACGGCTATTGGGGTTGCCCACATCGGCAACGGCTGGAGCGGGATATTGAATGGATCCGTCATGGTAGAAAGTCAACCAAATGTTTTGTGTACCGTCGATTTCGATAGGAGTGTCGAGCCTAAAGGTGACGATATCACCAACTGTGCCTGTGATTTCGAAGTTTTGGGTGTGAACCAAAGTGCCTGGGGCAGCATCGCCACCAAGGTAGATGTTGAGGGTGTAGGAGGTGGCAAATTGCTCTTCGCCTGCATCCAGAAATGCAAATTGGTTCATAGTGCAGCCTATGTATTCGCTCATCATCTCAGCAGGGAGCATGTAACCCCAATTGAATGGCATGCCGATGCCGATAATGCTTGGTGATGAATAATCTCCGACATAAGAGAACCAAGAACCCACGGAAGGAATTTGGTCTTGTGAAATCATAACATTGTTCAATTCGGTGGCTTTTAATAGGATTTCGCTACGGTTTTGTGCCTGTGCCATGCTAGTAATGGCAAAAAAGCACATCAGAAAGAAGCATACATTTTTCTTCATACGATTAAATTTTATTGTTAATACTAAGTTTGTTGACAAATGGTTTATTCATTGATGATAATATCTTCACGAATATGGGTAATGATGGTGTTGCATTCCTCTTGGTCGTCATAGAAGAAGAGCCACAAGGTGCGGTTGTCGTTGTCGGCAGCAGTGACGTAGCCGATGTGACCATGACTTTGGGCGTCGTCCATGATGCGATCGTTTTGGTCTTTTTGCTGTTGCAGACTGCCTGGGACCCCTGAGTTCGTCGAGACGCCTATCGCGTTGGCTTCAATCTTTTCGTTAATCAGCCCGACGACAATGGCGCGTGAAACAGTCAGAATATAGTCGTCATAGGTGTTGTTAGCGGCTTCATGTTCTATCTCGCCTTGGCCAATGATAACGGCTGTATTGGGTAGCAGCGAATCGGGAGTTTGGAAACTTTTCATGACTTCGCGAATCTTTTCGGCAACAATGAGAGTGTATTTCTCAATGTCTGTTTCGGGTATTTGGTGGATGTCAGTCAAAGTGTCGAGTATGGCATCGTCAAAAAAATCGGTTTCTATGCCGATACCCACTGATACATGTTTGTCGTCGCTTGAACAATTCAAGGCAGCGGTGTCGCAAGGCATCATGCCGAAATCTTGTTTCAATGCTTCCCAATCCGTTTCATCGTTGGCTTGTAGCATCAAGGCATCGATGCACTTTCCGTTGATGGAGAGGTCACCGAGATAGGCCACGGTGAGGTCCTCGTTGTCGGCATACTTGCAGTACAATTCCAGCGCTGCTTTTTCACAAGCTTTTGTCTCAGGAATTTCAGTCCTCTCTTTGCAGGCTGACAGCCATAAGGCAAGGAGTATGGCGAGATTTATGAAGAAGTTTTTCATCGTTTCTGAGTTTTGTTATTTAATGACTTCATTGGCCGAAAGCATCACTTCTAGTGCCGAACAGCCGTTGTTGCAGAGGAACCGGATGGTCTGCCCCTCCACATTGACTTCTTTGGCCTCGGGCAATGTGCTATTCGTTTCGTCTTGGCGATTCAGGCCAACAGCAGCCACTCCAAAGGCGATGCATGCAGCAGCGGCATAAGGAATCCAGCGGTTGCGATGATGAGAAGGGAAGGGGACGACATTCACTTCTGGCTTAAAATAGGTTTGTCGTGCCTTTTCAGCCCAACCCAGTAGAGTCTCATCGTCAGGCACCGACTTTTGGACCTCCTCCTGCCACTGCTGGCGGTGCTTCCATTGCGTCTTGAAATTGTCGCGGTTGGGGTTGGTATTCACTTTCTTTTTTATCTCATTGTTTTTCATTGTGATATGTTGTTTTCTCTTTTGTACATTTGTTTGAGTTTTAGTTTGGTGCGAGCAATGCGCATGGCCACGGCTCCCACTGAGCTACCAGTCATGTCGGCGATTTCCTTATATGAGAAACCGTCCAGGAAGGCACGAATGATCATGCCGCTGTCTTCGGGAAGCGTGTCGATGAGTTGTTGCAGTTGCTGGTAGCTCTCATCATTAGGTTCATCGGCTTTATCTCTTACACCGACTGTCTCAATAGACTCCGTTTGCGGACTTCTGACATCTTTGCGTCGCAGCATTAGCATGGTGTTCGTTGCCACACGCCATACCCAAGTCTTTTCCGAACTGCGTCCCTCGAAAGTTCCGAAACTACGCCATAGGCTAATCAACACTTCTTGTATGCAATCTTCTGTTTTCCAGACTTTTCCGATGTTGTAGTCAGAACAGATATGCCAAATCATAGCCTTATGCCGAAGTATCAAGGCGTTGAATTCGGCTTGGGTTGTCTCTATGTTGCTTTTGCTGGATCCGTATGACTCAGAAGACTCCATTCTCTTCGGCGTATCTTTTGATGTTTTAGGTGCAAAGGTAATGTGAATAATAACGCAGTTTTATTTTTTTTCAAAAAAAGAAATTGTCATGTTATGATTTCATGATTTTTTGCACCAAATATAATATGAAAATGGTTTCTATTGTACATGCAAAAGTATTCTATAATGTTATCGTCTAATATTCAATAATTTAAACATTCTTAAGTATGAAACGAACAACTATCTTTTCAGTTTTGACTTTGGCACTCATGATGTTTTGCCAAAATGCATTTGCCTACGACTATTATGTCAATGGCATCTATTACCGCAAAGTTACGCAACAACTTCCAGGAGGCGGTTGTGGTGAAACCTACCTGATCGTAGTAAATAATGACTACTCAAACACATACTCGGGTGATGTGGTCATTCCTGAAACGGAAACTATCAACGGAGAAACATACAGGGTTCGTTACATTGGCAGCGAAGCTTTCTACGCTTGCATGAACCTTACCAGTGTCACTTTGCCCAACACCATAGTGAACATTGGCTACCATTCTTTTGCCGAATGTCCTCTCATAGAAGTCATTGACATTCCTGCAGGTATGGTACAAATCAACTCGAATGCTTTCACTTATTGTACTAGACTCGAGTACATCTTCATCCACGACACAGAACCTTTCTTCCTTTGGGACGATGCCTTCGCCAATATCAACGACCATGTTCATATCGTTGTTCCTTGTAACTGTATCGAGGCTTTTGAGGCAGCCGAAGAATGGCAAGGCATTCAACTTTATGACGACTGTGGCCATGTGGGCATCAATGAAGCCAAAACGGTCACTATGAACGTTTATCCCAATCCAGCTTCGGAAGCCCTAACCATTGAAGCCGAAGGTCCAGTGACTATTATCAATGAAATGGGGTGCGTTGTTAGAACTCTGTTCGTGAAGAGGGAAGAAACCATCAGTTTGGAAGGTCTTTCAAGTGGTTTTTACTTCGTGAAGGCAGGAGATGTAGCTAAAAAGGTTTTAGTGAAGTAAGAAGTCTGCCTTGTTTCTGACAAAACAAATTCCGAATACAGTTTTGTGTTCGGAATTTTTGTATCGTTTTGAGTCTATTTAGATAAAAATCTCCTATCTTTGCGGTATCGTTTTATGCATAAAACCTTGCACTTATGATTTGCTTTTTTCAGTCTGGAAATCAACGGATTATCGCTGTGGATTCCAAATCCGAGCTATCTAAGGAAACTGTTTCCAAACTCACTTGGCTTTTCGGTAACGCCGAAAGAATCGAAAAAGACACGGTGAAAGGCCATTTCATTGGGCCGCGTCGCGAAATGATCACGCCTTGGAGCACTAATGCCGTCGAGATTACTCAAAACATGGGCATCAAAGGTATTATTCGAATTGAAGAATTCCAAAAGGTGGAGTCGAAGAAGGCGCCTTACGACCCAATGCTGCAAAACCGTTATGAGAACCTCGACCAAAAAGTGTTCTTTGTCGATCGCAAGCCCGAGCCGTTGCAATATATCAAAGACATCGAAGCCTACAATCTGCAGGAAGGTCTGGCCCTGAGCGAGGAGGAGATAGATTATCTGAAAGGTATATCCGCAAAGATTGGTCGCAAACTTACTGATAGTGAGGTATATGGATTCGCTCAGGTCAACTCAGAGCACTGCCGTCACAAGATTTTCAACGGTACTTTCGTCATTGATGGCAAGAAGATGCCCAACACGCTCTTTGCTCTCATCAAAAAGACCTCAAAGATGAACCCCAACCGCTTGGTGTCGGCCTACAAGGACAATGTGGCCTTCATCCTCGGTCCCAAGGTGGAGCAGTTCGCTCCTGCCAAACCTAACCAGCCATCTACCTTCCAAATCAAGCCCATTGAGACTGTGATTTCGCTCAAGGCTGAGACACATAACTTTCCGACTACCGTAGAGCCCTTCAACGGTGCTGCCACTGGCACGGGCGGTGAGATTCGTGACCGTCTTGCTGGCGGTCAGGGCAGCTTGCCTTTGGCAGGCACTGCAGTTTACATGACTTCCTACCCTCGCACGGAGCAAGGCCGTGAGTGGGAGAAGGATATCGAGCCGCGCAAGTGGTTGTATCAGACCCCAGAGGAAATCCTTATCAAAGCCTCCAACGGTGCCTCCGACTTTGGTAACAAGTTTGGCCAGCCCCTCATCAACGGCAGTCTGCTGACCTTCGAGCATAGCGAAAAAGAAACGTTAGGTTACGACAAGGTCATTATGTTGGCGGGTGGCATCGGTTTTGCTAAGGTAAAGGATGCCAAGAAGTTGGAACCCGAAGAGGGCGATGTCATCATCGTTCTCGGTGGTGACAACTACCGCATTGGCATGGGCGGCGGTGCTGTGTCGAGCGTCGACACAGGCCAATATAGCAACGCCATCGAGCTGAACGCCGTGCAGCGTGCCAACCCTGAGATGCAGAAGCGCGTGAGTAACGTTATCCGCGCTATGGCCGAAAGCGACTGCAACCCCATCCGTAGCATCCACGACCACGGCGCAGGCGGTCACCTGAACTGCCTCAGCGAACTCATCGAAGACGCTGGTGGCGTGGTTTATGTGGACGACCTGCCCGTTGGCGACCCGACCCTGTCCGACAAGGAAATCATCGGCAACGAATCACAGGAGCGCATGGGACTGTTGGTCAACAAGAAAGACAAGGAAATTATCAGGGAGACAGCTGAGCGCGAGCGGGCACCGTATTACGAAGTGGGTGAGGTGACGGGTGACGAACGCCTCCGTTTCGTCCGCAAGAGAGGCAAGACTCCCATCGATTTGGCCATCTCCGACTTCTTCGGCAGTGCGCCTAAGACGATTTTGAAAGACAAAACCAAACCATATCATTTCAAGAAAATCAGCTACACCAAGCGCGACATACACAAATACCTCAACAACGTGCTGCAAATGGAAGCCGTTGCCTGCAAGGACTGGCTCACCAACAAGGTGGATCGCTCCGTAACGGGTCGTGTGGCACAACAACAGTGTGTGGGAGAGATTCAATTGCCGTTAAGCAATTTTGGCATTAGTGCTTTGGATTACAACGGCAAGCGCGGCATCGCCACGGCCTTGGGTCACGCCCCCATTGCGGGCCTCATCGACCCCGCTGCCGCATCGCGCCTCTCTGTCTCCGAGGCCTTGACCAACATCGTATGGGCCCCCATCGAGGGGAACCTCGAAGGCGTCTCGCTGAGCGCCAACTGGATGTGGCCTGCCAAGCAGCAAGGCGAGACCGCCCGTCTTTACGAAGCCGTGAAGGCCTTGAGCGACTACTGCATCACCTTGGGCATCAATGTGCCGACGGGTAAGGATAGCCTTTCCATGACGCAGAAATACCCCGATGGCGAGAAAGTCGTCGCCCCTGGCACGGTCATCGTCTCCGCCGCTGGCGAAGTGTCGAACATCCGTCAAGTGGTACGCCCCGTGATGAAGGCCGACGAAAACACTGAACTCTTGTACATCGACTTCTCAAAAGACGGTTTCGAGCTTGGAGGCAGTAGTTTCGCTCAGAGTATCGGTGCCATTGGTCAGGGAGTGCCTGACGTGAAGAGTGTCAATTATTTCAAGAAGTGCTTCAACGCCATCCAGAAGCTTGTCGAGAGCAACCTCATTTTGGCTGGTCACGATGTCTCTGCGGGTGGTTTGATTACCACTCTGTTGGAGATGAACTTCGCCAACACGACCTACGGCATGAACCTCGACTTAGGCGCCTTCGACAAGGATGACTTGATGGCTGTGCTGTTCTGTGAGAAGCCCTCAGTCGTCATTCAAGTGTCAAATGATGGCATAGCCAACCGCATGTTGCGTGAGCTGGGCATCAGCTTCAAGATGATTGGCAAGCCTATGGCCAAGCGGCAAATCAATATCCTGCACGCCGATCACAACTATATCTTCGACATCGACGAATTGCGTGATACTTGGTTCAAGTCGTCCTACCTGCTTGACCGAAAACAAAGTGGTCCGCGTAAGGCCATGGAGCGCTTCATGAACTACAAAAAACAATACCTGCACTACAGTTTCGGGCGCAACTTCACCGGCACGGCTGCCAGCCTCGGCATCGACCTGCATCGCCGCAAACCCACGGGCATCAACGCGGCTATCATTCGTGAGAAGGGCTGCCAGTGCGACCGTGAGATGGCTTATGCTCTATATCTCGCTGGTTTCGACGTGCGCGACGTCACCATGACCGACCTTGCCACAGGCCGTGAAGACCTCAAGGATGTGAATATGATTGCATTTGTTGGTGGTTTCTCCAATTCCGACGTGTTGGGCTCGGCCAAGGGCTGGGCAGGCGCCTTCCTCTACAACAAGAAAGCCAAGAAAGCGCTCGACGACTTCTACGCCCGTGAGGACACCCTCAGCCTCGGCGTTTGCAATGGCTGCCAGCTGATGATGGAACTCGGCCTGCTCTATCCCGACCACGAAGAGCATCCCGTGATGATGCACAACGACTCGAACAAGTTCGAGTCGGGTTTCCTCAACGTGGAGATTGCCCAAAACGAGAGTGTGATGCTCAAGTCGCTGTCGGGCCGCCGCCTCGGCGTCTGGATTGCCCACGGTGAGGGTCGCTTCTACTTCCCATATTTCCGCGACAAATACAAGATTGTGATGAACTACGGTCAAGACGAATACCCAGGCAACCCCAACGGCAGCGATTGGTCAACAGCGGGTATCTGCTCCAACGATGGTCGTCATCTTGCCATGATGCCGCACCTCGAAAGAGCCTTCTTACCTTGGCAGTGGGCATACTATCCCGACGAGCGCAAGAATGACGAGGTTTCGCCTTGGATGGAGGCGTTTGTGAATGCTCGCAAGTGGGTGGAAGAGAATAGGAGGTAGTCAATGCTCAAAGAAAAGATCAATAAAACTAATGCTTGCCGCATCCTCGACCAGAAGAAGATTGCGTATGAGCTGATTCCATACGAGGTGGACGAGAACGACTTCGGGGCGCAGCACATCGCCGACCAATTGAGTGAGGACATTGACCAGGTGTTCAAAACCTTGGTGCTGAAAGGCGACAAGATAGGATATTTCGTCTGCGTCATCCCTGGCAACGACGAACTCGACCTGAAAAAGACCGCCAAGGCTACGGGCAACAAAAGTTGCGACCTCATACCGATGAAGGAATTGCTGCCTCTGACGGGCTACATCCGTGGTGGCTGCTCGCCAGTGGGCATGAAGAAACAATTCCCGACCTTTATCCATGAGACCTGCGAATTGTTTGATTACATCTATGTCAGTGCAGGCGTTAGAGGTTTACAGTTCAAACTCAACCCACAGGACTTGATTCAAGTGGTGGAAATGACCGTTGCTGATTTGACCATCTTTGAACTGGGCCCAAAATGAGCTACACTATCCGCAAATCCACTTTGGCCGATCTGCCGACTATACTTAATCTTCGTGACCAAGCCCGCGAAATCATGCGTAGCTATGGCAACACATTTCAATGGCCCGACGGCTATCCCCGCGACGATATGTTCAAGAAAGACATTGAGTTAGGTGGCAGCCATGTGATGCTTGATGAGCGAGGAAACATTGTCGGCACTTTCGCCTTGCTGCCCAGCCCGGAGGTGACTTACAACAAGATTTACGACGGTCAATGGCTCGACGATGGGCCTTATCACGTCATCCACCGCATAGCTAGCACACCCGGTTCACATGGCATCTTGGACGCGCTTTTGGACTATTGTGAAGGTCAAGTCGGTAACATCCGCATCGATACGCATGAAGCCAATATTATCATGCGCAGGGGCTTGGAAAAGCATGGGTATCAATACTGTGGCATCATCTATCTTTTGGATGGTAACGAACGGTTGGCGTTCCAGAAACGGCTTAATCGATATTCTCGATAATCTTGTCCTCCTCGCTCAAATCCGGAATCAGTCTTTGTATGACTTTGTAACGGTAGAAGAAACGGATTGCCACAACGCGAACCACCGTATAAGCGGGGATGGCCACCAACATTCCAATGGTGCCGCCGATATGGCCTGCCATGAGTAACACGATGAAGATTTCCAAGGGATGTGCCTTGATGCTCGTCGAGTAGATGAGCGGTTGGTAGATGAAGTTGTCGATGAGTTGTGCAGCAAGCATGATGACCAAGATGATGAGGATGAAAACCCAGATGTTGACATTCAAGCCTGCACCTGTTCCGAGCTTCAAGACGATACCGAAGACAATGCCGATGACATCGCCAATGAGCGGTCCGACATAAGGAATCACATTGAGCAAACCAGCGATGAAGCCGATGGCGATGGCATAGCTGAAATCAAATCGGGCAATGAGCCACAAACCGAGGAAGTCGACCAAGGCCACCCCTAACATCTCGATGAACAAACCCACAAAATAGCGTGACAATAGCTGCTTGATTTCGCTCAAGGTTTTGCTTAAAGTCAATTCGTGTTTGTCGGGGACAAAAGCGCAAATGATTCGCTCAAACAGCCCTTCTTCCTTGAGGAAAAAGAAGGAGATGAACACGATGGCAAACAGGGCAACAAAGGCACTGGTAACCAAGGATGCCACTGACCCAACGATGCCGCTCACTTTCCCGAAATCAACCAGCTCTCGGATTTTATCCATGATAAGTGCCGAAAGATTGAAGTCGTCGCCCAGGTTGGGAAACATCCCAATCAGCCATTCATTCACTTTGTCGATGGGATTCGACTCGAAATAGCTGCTCGCTTCAATGGCTGAGGCATCCCTGACGATGTTGGAGACCAAAGGAACCATTTGAGTGACAATCATCGCAAGTATGAAAAAGATGAGTATGATGGAGAGCAAGGCCAAAAGCCAGTCGGGCGCGCTCTTTCCCTTGATTTTTATCTTTCGCATCAGTTGCATGAGCGGACGTCCGATCATGGAGACCACAAAGGCCACGATGATGTAGATAAGCACGTTTTTGAAGTACCAGCATAAAGCCAAAACCATGGCCAAACCAGCTAATTTGATGATGTAACCAGCTAATTTATCAGTATTTTGCTCGTTTTCCATAGGAATTATTCTAATTTAAAGTGACAAAATTAGTATTTTTTCAATCCTAATAGACGATTTTTGGTAATTTTGCGTTCTCTTTCAAAAAGGAGTCTCACCAAATTGTAATTATCATTCCAAATGAAACGCATACATCTCATCTCGTTATTAGTACTTTTCCCTTTCGCCACTTTGTTTGCGCAAGTTTATGAACCCTTGGCACCTGATGCCGACAGCATTGAACTTGATGACCAGAGAATTCATGACTTGAATTCGGGTAAGGCTGTTGTGGAGGAGTCGACGGTGATGGAGATGCTTGATATGGTAAGTTCTTATGGCACTACCAAGGATGTCTACTTAGACATTGACAAGGATGTGTGGAACAAGTATGGCTTTAGGGAAGACGAGGTGCCTACTTACGACGACAGTGTCTATATGCAGCGTATCCAGACATTGGCCTATGAGACCACTATCCCTTTGACTTTCAATAGCCATGTTAAGTCGTTTATCGAGCTGTATGCCAACCGCCGTCGTCAGCAGTCGAGTCGTATGTTGGGTCTTTCATACGTCTATTTCCCAATGTTTGAGGATTATCTTTCCAGATATAATCTTCCTTTGGAATTGAAGTATTTGGCCATGGTTGAGTCGGCGCTGAATCCTACTGCAGGTTCGAAGGCTGGTGCCAAGGGCTTGTGGCAGTTTATGCGGGGCACGGGTGCCGAATACGGCCTAAGGGTAAGCACTCTTGTTGACGATCGCTATGACCCTGAGAAAGAGACTGCAGCAGCCTGCCAATACTTGAAAAGTCTGTATGCGCGCTATGATGACTGGTTTTTGGTTCTTGCTGCCTACAATTCAGGTCCGGGCACGGTCAACAAGGCCATTATCAGAGCGGGTGGTGTGAAAAACTATTGGGCTATCTGGCCTTACTTGCCCGCCGAGACGCGTGGTTATGTTCCTGCTTTCATTGCCGTGACTTATGTGATGAACTATGCTGCCGAGCATAACCTCTATCCCATGAACCCAGGCCTGCTGCTTCATGGTACAGATACTGTGATGGTGCGTGACCGTGTGGCTTTTGACCAAATCAACGAGTGTATTGGTGTGCCTATGGTTGATTTGGAGTTCTTCAACCCGCAATACACCAAACGCGTTATTCCAGGTACGAAAGAATACCCTTATTCGCTGCGTATGCCTACCAAGTATGCCTTGCGTTTTGTCCAGCTTGAGGACAGTATCTATAATTATGTGAGCAAGTCCGAAAAGGCCCGTGAAATTATTGAAGAAAAGGTTGAGGAAGTGAGTGACAGTTTTGTACACGTGGTGAGGAAAGGCGAGAGCCTCGGTAGTGTCGCAAGGAAATACCATGTCACAGTTTCAAAGATCAAGAAATGGAACCATTTGAAGCGCGAGACTCTCCATGTCGGACAACGCCTAACCATTTATCGTTCGGGCTCGCCCATGGCACAGGTGGGCAAGACTACAAAGAGCGATGCCAAAAACAATAAGGCAACAAAAACATCGTCAGCTAAGACCCATACTGTGAAGAGAGGAGAGACGCTCAGTTCAATCGCAAAGAAATACCATTGCACCGTTAGCGACCTCAAGAAGTGGAATAACCTTAAGGGTAACAACGTCATGGTAGGACAGAAGCTGAAGATTAAGAAATAACTAGGACGCAAGTTTTAAGCATGCGTCTCAAAAAACTACATACCATGAAAAACTATCTGAAAATTGTGATCATTGTCCTGATGGCCAGCATGATGGTATCGTGTTCTGAAGAATCTAGGACATCAAGAAAAGACCGTTCCGTGGGTGGTACCCGAGAGATTTTGGTCATTACCCAAAATCCACAACAATGGGATGGAACCATTGGCGACTCGCTTCGCCATTTCTTCCTGAAGGATCAGTACGGACTGCCTCAGCCTGAGTCACGCAACAATTTGGCGCATATCAATGCGGAGGCTTTCTCTGATATGTTTAAGAAACACAAGTGCATCATCGAGGTGGAGATAGATCCTACTCTTGAGCAAGCAGTGGCCAAAACCACAGAGGATTTTTGGGCCGCTCCTCAACGTTGCGTGAAAATCAGTGCTCCCGATATCGTTTCTTGGGTTGAGCTTTTCGACAAGCAGAAGGAAGTGTATCAGCAGTGGTTCGACAAGGTGGAACGCGAACGTATCTTGACCGTGTTTCGTCCTACAAAAGATGATGCCATAGCCGATGCTATAGCCAAAAAGTTCGGTTTCACTTTGATTGTGCCTCAAGGTTTCTATATAGCTAAGTCCGAGCCCGATTTCTTATGGCTTCGCAAAGAACTGGAACGGTCAAGTGCAGATATCGTCATCTATCAGACCCCTTATCGCGATACATTGCAGTTTGAAACCAAGGCACTGCTCTCGATGCGCGACTTAACGATGGGTCAGCACATCCCAGGCCCCTCCGAAGGTTCGTATATGGGCACCGAAACCGAGTTTGTACCGCCAGTAGTGACTACGGCAATTGATTATCCTGCTGGCTATGCCAAAGAGATGCGTGGCATGTGGAAAGTTTACAACAATTTCATGGGCGGACCATTTGTCTCTTACAGCTTTGCCGACAGCCATACAGGCCAGCTTGTCACCATCGAAGGTTTCTATTATGAACCTAACCAGAAAAAACGCAATGCGTTGCTGCAACTGGAGGCCATAGCCTATAGCTTGAGGTTTGTGGAGGAATGATGCCATTTTATGGACGGCACACATCTACAATGGTTCAAGATGGAAGAACGAGAGGGAAAGACCTATGTCTATGATCCTTTGCGTCTTCGGCAGGTTGTGCTGACTCCTGAAGAAGAAGTTCGACAAAGGGTGTTGCTTCTCTTGGTGGAACATCTTAAGGTACCTGCAGGCTTGTTGGCGGTGGAATATTCGGTGAAGGTGAATGGCTTGGACAAACGAGCCGATGCTGTTGTCTTCGGAACGGATGGCCGTCCACTGATGATTGTGGAATGTAAAGCCCCATCGGTGACGATTAATGAGTCCGTGCTTGAACAGGCTGTGCGTTATCATTCCGCTTTAAGACCGAAATACTTGTTGCTCAGCAATAGTACCGCTACTTATTGCTTCAAGGTCGAAGGTCAAAACCTTTGTCCGCTTGACCATCTTCCGGATTACGCTGAGATGTCAACTTAGCAGTCATGTCATCCTATGTTGGATGATGTAGGCTTCATGAATGACATACGCGACTGGCAAGAATGACATAGGAGGCTTGCTCTTACTATACCTAGTTTTCTATGTGGAGAAAATGAATCAAGTCTATGCAAATGTAAACAATAGATTCCCAAAGAAATTCCATAGCGTGGATGCTCCCACGGCAAACACCTTGCTGAGGTAAAAGTTCCATTTTAACTTGCCGTTGAGTAGCCACACCGTCATCGTGTCGATGCCCAAGCCAACCAATGCGATGCCGAAATACTTTACGTATTCTGTGCCAATCTGTGGGTTGGTGCTTTGGAAAGTCCAGATACGGTTAAGTAGATAATTGGTTGAAGCTGCGACAATGAAACCTAAAACATTGCTCAAGTACTTGTTCCATTTAAACCATTCCTTACAGGCATAGGTGACGCCAAAATTGACAAAAACACCCGAAAAGCCTACTACTCCGAATTTCAGGAATTTTAGGAAGAAGGCACGGCTGAATTCTATGTTTAATAAGGCTGTCATTGTTTTCGAATCGCTTTGCAAAAATAGTAATAATTAATAAAGGTGTTTGAAGCTGTCTTGAAATTTCTGATAGGAGTGCAGGGATTCCCTTGGGGAATGGAGTTAATTCACTTGTTCTTTATGTGGTGGCAGATAACGCTTATGAACCGCAAACGTCACTGGCCGCTGCGGTTTACAAAATGAACAAGTCTCCATTTCCCAAGGGAATCCCTAATTGTTTTTCCTAAAAATTTCTTGTCCGTAGGGCAATCCTGTAAAAAAAGACTATATTTGCAGAAAATTTTTGACAATGAACGCGGTGAAAGACATCTCTATCAACGCTTTCGACTATCCTTTGCCGGAAGATCGTATCGCCAAATATCCTTTGCCCGAACGCGATGATTCGAAGCTGTTGGTATTGAAAAACAATGAGATACTCGAATCGCAGTTTAAACATATCGGCGATTTTCTTCCCAAGGATGCCCTGTTGGTTTTCAATGAGACCAAGGTCATTCGTGCTCGTTTGCAGTTCCACAAGGTAACGGGTTCGCGTATCGAAGTGTTTTGTCTTGAGCCAGAGAAAGACTATCAATTGGCATTTTCGTCAAGTTCTACTGTCAGATGGAAATGTCTGATAGGCAATTCAAAAAGATGGAAGGAAGGCCCGCTCACAATGGAGCTGACGTTGGAAGGAAACCCTGTGATCTTGACGGCGCAACGTATCGCACAAAACGACCAGTATGCCGAGATAGAGTTCTCATGGACGCCCGAAAGTCTTTCGTTTGCTTCTGTGTTGGAGGCTGCGGGTGAGATTCCTTTGCCGCCTTATCTGCATCGTGATGCAGAGCCTGCTGACCGCGACCGATACCAAACCATTTATGCACGCTATGATGGCTCGGTGGCCGCTCCCACGGCGGGACTGCATTTTACGCAACCACTCATCGCTGCCTTGCGTAATCAAGGCATCACTTTCGATGAGGTGACGTTACACGTTGGTGCTGGGACATTTAAACCTGTCGCGACCGACACCATCGGTCAACATGCCATGCATTCCGAGACCATCATCGTGCGCAAGTCACTGATTGAGAACTTGGTTTCGCATTTTGGGAAACCGATTATCCCTGTCGGGACTACCAGTACCCGCACTTTGGAAAGCCTCTATTGGATTGGCGTGATGCTCAAAGAGCAAGGCACCGATTTGCGCCCATTGCATGTGGAGCAATGGTATCCATACGAGAACCATGTCTCGCTTTCGGCAGCGGAAGCGCTCCAGTATGTATTGGATTATCTCGACCTCCATGGCTTGACCCGCCTTGAGGCCACCACAGCCCTTATGATTGCACCTTTATATAATATGCGTGTCATCACTGGACTGATTACGAACTTTCACCAGCCGAAGAGCACATTGTTGCTGTTGGTATCCGCACTCATTGGTGAGCGTTGGCAGGAATGTTACCGCTTCGCTTTGCATCACAACTTCCGTTTTTTGAGCTATGGTGACAGTTGTTTATTCCTACCATGATTTTTTTGGCACGGTTTTTGCTTTTATTCGAATCGAAAGAAACAAACTTAATTATTCACTTAAAACTTAATCAAAATGAAAAAATCTATTCTATTTGGAGTCCTGGCAATGTTTGCCGTGAGCGCCCTGGGTGTTCAGAACGTGAATGCTCAAAATGGAGACACAATCAAGAATGGGGTGAATCAAAAGATTACTCCTGATAAGGAAAATCCTATCCAACCTCAACAGGCCAGTCAAAAGATTACTCTTGATAAGGAAAAGCCTCAACTACCACCTAAAGAGGAACAAGCTACCACAAAAGGTAATGGCGAACCTAAGAAGCTCAGCAATAAAACTGCATCCGATCCCAACATTGGTAAGAACAAGCCTCAAGATGAGCCTAAACTGAAAGCCCTTCAGAAAGATCCCAAGCAGCAGAATGATGTTCAAGTGGAGAAGAAAGACACGAATAAGCCAATGGATTATACCAATAAGAAGAGCAATTCCAAGATGCTTAAGTACAAAAAGGGAGAGAAGGTTCAAAACGACGTTGAGGCTGGAAATGCGAAGAAGAACGATGAAGGCACTGGCAACGAAACGATAAAGAAGGGCAGCGAAAGAGTGCCGAACAACGCCAAGGTTGAAAAGAAGGATGTGAATCAAAACCAAAACTCTGGCAAGGAAACGATAAAGAAGGGCAGTGAAAGAGTACCGAACAACGTAAATGTTGAAAAGAAAGATGCAAATAAGAACAGCAAGTATGACGGTACACTGAAGTCCAAAAAGGCTAAAAAAGGCAGCGGAAGAGTCCCGAACAATGCCAAGATTGACAAGAAAGATGCAAATCAAAACAACCAGTCGGACGGTACATTAAAAAAGAAAACATTACCTTCAAAGCCGAACAGCCAAGTGAAGCCGAAGGACAAGCCGAAAGAAAATACCGAACAGAATAACAACAAACCTAGCGATAAATAATCCCTAAAGGTTGATGCAAAACTAAAGATGCGGAATGTGAGGTAACTCTACATTCCGCATCTTGCATTTTTCTACTGCAAATCCTTATTTCTTTCTGCCCGAAAGCAGCTCTGCATAGATGCGGAGGTGCTGTTTCTTTTCTTCGGGCAAGTTGACGGCTGCCAAAGCCTCAATAGCCTTGCGGTCATAGTCGAGCATCACCTGTTCGACAGCCTCTTTTACATGGAGATGGTCGTAGATAGCCTGTACTTCTTCGATTTTCTCTTCTTCGTCATGGTCCATATGGAGGGTGAACAAATGCTTAAGGCGTCTCCTGTCTTTGTCTGAGGCCAGTTCCAAGGCTTTCAGATAGAGGTATGTCTTCTTGTTGTCGGCGATGTCGCCACCGTGACGTTTTCCGAACACTTTCACGTCGCTGTATAGGTCTAGGATGTCATCTTGCAGCTGGAAACTCATGCCCATAGCGATGCCGAAGTCATAAAGATGCTGGATGTCAGATTCTTGTGCGCCTGCTGTTGTGGCACCCATTTGTAATGCTGTGGCCAGCAAGACGGCAGTCTTCAGTCGAATCATCTCCAAATACTCGTCAATGGTCACGTCACCCAAGGTCTCAAAGTTGAGGTCCATCTGTTGGCCTTCGCAAATCTCAATAGCCACCTGCCCAAGTTGTTTAGCAAGTTCTGCGCCTTTTTTGGGTTTCAACGCATATTGGAAGGCCATGGCCAGCATGGCGTCGCCAGAGAGAATGGCAATGTCAGCATTCCATTTTTGGTAGACGGTCTCCTTGCCACGACGCAAGGGTGCCTTGTCCATGATGTCGTCATGGATGAGCGTGAAGTTATGGAAGGTTTCCAGAGCTAAGGCAGGCCAAAGAGCTTGCTGCTCGTCACCACCAAACAATTCATTGGCCAAGAGGCAGAGCATAGGGCGGAGGCGTTTACCGCTTTGCAGGAGAGTGTAAGAAATGGGTTCGTATAGTTCTTTCGGTTGACCGTTGAGGTCGGTTTTCGCCAAAAATTCGGCGAAGTCCTGTTGAAGTTGCTTAATTTTTTCCATGAAAAAGATTTTTGAAGGCACAAAGGTAAAGATTTATTCGGGTTCAGACAATTTTGGAGCGAAATTTGTGGTTTACAATTCGTTTTTATTGACAAAAAATGAAGTTATGAGACACCTTCGACTGATTCCAGTGTTGTTACTCAGCGCGATGCTTACCGCTTGCAACACGACTAAGAGACTTTATGAAGCCCAAGAGTATGACCAAGTAATTCAGCGTCTTGCCCCCGACATTTGTCATGGCGATATGAACGCCAAGCGCATCAACATGGTGGCGGCTTCCTATCATAAGGCCAACCAAGCTGATCATGAACGTATTCAAGCCTTGAAAGCCTCAGGTCAGCCTGATGTGTGGCCTGAGATATATCAGCGTTATTGCAGCATGAAAGGTCGCAACGAGGCTTTGAAATGTTTCCCGACGAAGGTGAAAAACGGTATGAACTATGTGAAGCTTGATCTTGATGACGACATGATGGCGGCCCGCAACCACGCTGAGGCTTTCTTAGTAGCCAAAGCCAATCAGCTGCTGAACACAGGCTCGAAAGCAGATGCCAAGGAAGCAGAAAACTATATAGAACAGCTTCGACATACCAACAAGGAGAACACCAACCTGCCTCAACTCCAGAAGAAATACTTGCTGCGTTCGGCCGATTGTGTGCTAGTGACCATTGACAATGAGGAAGAAAGGCCACTGTTGCGCGATTTTGTCAATGCCATCTTGTGTTTCGATGCTGGTGAGGTCCCCGATAATGTGGTGTGTGCTCCAAGGCGTACGCATAGAAGAAATTACGATGCTGAGATGCTCGTCGTCGTGAAGGACATTCAAATCACACCCGACCGTCTTGATGAAGTGACTTTCAAGGAATCCAACGACGTCAAGACTGTAGAGGTGACCGACCACACACAAAACAAAACCGTGACGGTTTCTGGAACGATAAAATACTACGATGCCTCAGGTTATCGGTCACTGGCTTCGGTTCCCTTCGAGGTGACCTCTACCTTCAAGAACGACTACACCACCATTAGAGGAGACCAAGACGCATGTTCAGCCGAAACGCTGAGCCGTTTAGACAGTCATCCTGTACCCATCCCAACGGACGAAAGCATGTTGCTGGATGCAGCAAAGAAGTTGAATGATTTGTTAGGGGTGGAATTGCGGAAATAACAGAATCCTTTTAGGGTTCGGATTGTTCCTTGGCTAATCGGTTCATTACCGAGTCCATGATTTTTTCCAGTGTGGCGGGTTGCAGCGTGTAATATCGCATATTTTGCACAAAGATGCTATCCGTGATGTGGTAATGCTCAAAGAGTTGGTCGTAATATTCCCTAGATATTTTGACGTAGTCTTTCGGTGCGATTACTGTTGTGTCGTTAGGGTCGCGCTCGCGTTCTTTGGATTTTTGGAAATTGATATCGGCCTCGATGATTTGTACATCGGTCATGATGTCAATCATTTCCTGTTCGTTCAAAAGACGTTCAGGCATAAAGCCTTTGTCCTTGTGACCGCAATTGGTCACAAGGACAAAAAACAAAATGATAATTGATAATCTTTTCATTTTTTAGTTAGTTGCCAACGTCTGAAAGGAACTTGATACGCATTAAACGCACTTCTTCCTCCTCATACTCGTCTTCGCCTAGTTCACTTAGGGCAGTCTGTACATCGTCTGATTCAGCCTCATGAAAATAATCAAGTATGTCCTCTTGATGGTAAATGTCGATATTTTCCTCGATATAGTAGTTGATGTCAAGGTGGGTGCCGCTTGAAACGATGCTCTCGATTTCAGAAAGTAGCTCGTCGAATTCTAGACCTTTGCCATAGGCGATATCTTCCAAAGGTATTTTTTTGTCGATGTTTTGGATGATGCCGATCTTGAGTGCAGAGTTGTTAACCACCGATTTCACCACCATGTCATTTGGGCGGGTAATTTCGTTTTCCTCCACATATTCCTTGATGAGCTTGATGAAAGGCTCGCCGAATTTTTCGGCTTTGCCTGCACCGACACCTGCAATCTGGGTCATTTCCTCCTTGGTGATGGGGTATTGGATGGCCATGTCCTCAAGTGAGGGGTCTTGGAAGATGACGAAAGGAGGTAGTCCGTTCTGTTTGGCAATGGTTTTGCGCAAGTCTTTCAGGAGAGCGAAGAGGGTCTTGTCGGCGCCGCCATCTTTGTTAGCCCCCATGGCAGCCATGGTTTCGGGATCGTCGTCGTCAGAGTTTTCGTAGTCATGATCTTTGACGAGCATGATCGTATATGGCTTCTTGATGAAGCTCTTGCCTTCCTTGGTGATTTTCAGGATGCCATAATTCTCGATGTCTTTCGACAGCAGCTTGTTGACCAGAGCTTGGCGGATGACGGCAGTCCAATATTTCTCGTCGTGTTCATCGCCAGCACCGAAGAATTCGTTGTTCTCTTGCTTGGCCGCCTTGATGTCGCCTGTGAGTTTGCCAGCCAAAAGTTCGGCAATGTGTTTGGTCTTGAAAAGCTGTTTGGTTTCCTCTACAGCTTCAAGGACGAGCTTGAGATCTTCCTTGCCGTCGAATTTTTCTTTTGGGAAGCGGCAGTTGTCACATGAGCCGCAGTTTTCCTTATTATATTCTTCACCGAAATAATGGAGCAGCAATCTATGACGACAAACTGCTGATTCAGCATAGGTTACAGTTTCGTTAAGCAGTTCGCGGGCGATTTCCTGTTCGGCAACATTTTTGCCTTTGTTGAATTTTTCCAGTTTGTGAATATCCTCATAGTCGTAGAAGGCGATGCAGTTGCCCTCACCACCGTCACGGCCAGCGCGGCCTGTCTCTTGATAGTAGCCTTCAAGGCTCTTGGGAATGTCGTGGTGGATGACAAAGCGCACGTCGGGCTTGTCAATACCCATGCCGAAGGCAATGGTAGCCACAATGACATCAACTTCCTCCATGAGGAACTTGTCTTGGTTCTCCTTACGTGTCTGGCTATCCAAACCGGCGTGGTAGGGGAGGGCGCGGATGCCGTTGACGACCAATGTTTCGGCCAATTCCTCCACTTTCTTGCGGCTGAGGCAATACACGATGCCTGATTTTCCTGGGTTCTGCTTGATGTATTTGATGATGTCCTTGATGACGTCTTTGGTCTTGGGTCGTACCTCATAATAGAGGTTGGGGCGGTCAAACGATGACTTGAAGACCTTGGCGTCCATGATTTCAAGATTCTTCATGATGTCGTTCTGCACCTTGACAGTAGCAGTGGCTGTCAGGGCGATGATGGGAAGGCTCTCATCGATGGCGTTGATGATGGGGCGTAAACGACGATATTCTGGGCGGAAGTCATGACCCCATTCCGAGATGCAATGCGCTTCATCGATGGCGATAAACGAAATCTTGAGGCCACGCAGAAATTCGGTCGTTTCCTCCTTGGTGAGCGACTCGGGTGCCACATAGAGCAGCTTGGTCTTTCCACTCTTCAGATCTTCTTTCACCTCAAGCAGTTCGGCTTTCGAGAGGGAAGAGTTCATCACATGGGCGATGCCTAGCTCGGTGCCAAAATTGCGGATCATGTCGACTTGATTCTTCATCAAGGCGATGAGTGGGGATACTACAATGGCTGTACCTTTCGACATTAATGCCGGCAATTGGTAGCATAGCGACTTGCCGCCACCCGTGGGCATCAATACGAAGGTGTTATTGCCACCAAGGATGCTTTTGATGATTTCTTCCTGGTTCCCTTTGAACTGGTCGAAACCGAAAACATTCTTCAATAGCTTGTGAATTTCAAGGTCTGCTTTTTTTGCCATGACTTTCTCCTTTTGGTATTGTCCGAATTTTTGCGTTATTTTGCAATCTGTTTTGAAAAACTGCGTTATTGCCAAAGAGAATTCTCTCCCCAATCAGCAAAGACAAAGTTATAGCATTTCACCTATACGGCGCAAGAAATTTTTGAGAAAAGATGAGAAAAAATGAAGAAATAATTCAATTTGCCAATCAAATAATTGATAATGAAGCGAATGCAATCAATAATTTAAAAGCGAAATTGGATGATAATTTTGCTGAAGTCGTGGCATTGGTTCTTGAGAACAAAGGAAATCTGGTGTTTTCGGGCATTGGGAAGAGTGCTATCATCGCACAAAAGATTGTGGCTACGATGAATTCTACAGGCACTACTGCGGTTTTTATGCACGCTGCCGATGCTATCCATGGCGATTTGGGTATTGTCCGCGAAGGTGATGTTGTGGTGATTCTATCGAAAAGTGGCGAAACACCTGAAATCAAGATGCTGGTGCCGCTCATCAAGTTGAGAGGAAACAAGATTGTAGCCATCGTGGGCAATAGGCAATCGTACCTCGCTTCGCAAGCCGATTTCATCCTTGACGTTACTGTGGATGAGGAAGCCATTCCTGGCAGCTTGGCGCCGACCAGTAGCACGACGGCGCAATTGGTGATAGGCGACGCGCTTGCATTAATATTAATGAGGTGTAAAGGCTTCTCAACTGACGATTTCGCCAAGTTCCATCCTGGAGGTGCTTTGGGCAAACAACTCTATCTTCGTGTGAAGGATCTTTATGTGAGAAACGAACGCCCAGAGGTGGGCCCCAATGATAATCTCACGCGCGTCATCATCGAAATGACCCACAAACGCTTGGGTGCTACGGTGGTGATGGACGAAGGACAACTATTGGGCATCATCACGGATGGTGATCTGCGTCGCATGTTGATGAAATACCCCAATATCGAGCAGGTGAAGGCTGCGCAAATTATGACCTCAAATCCCAAGACCATCGACACAGAGGCCTTGGTCGTGGATGCCTTGCACAAGATGCGAGAAAACAGCATTACACAATTGCCAGTGGTTCATGAAGGGAAATATATGGGGATTATACATTTGCATGATATTTTGAAGGAAGGGATATTCTAAAATGAGACGGCCCTTCGACAAGCTCAGGGATCTGCGGCAACTGAACAACTGAATAACTGAACAACTGATAACTGAAGATGAAGCTAAGAACTGAAGATTTGGTAAAGAAATATGGTCAGCGCACCGTGGTCAATAAGGTGAATGTTGAACTTGAACAAGGTGAGATTGTCGGTTTGTTGGGACCCAATGGAGCGGGCAAGACGACCACGTTCTATATGGTGGTAGGACTTATCAAGCCTTATTCTGGTAAGGTCTTTCTTGAGGATCAGGATATCTCTGACTTGCCCATGTACCGCCGTGCCCAAATTGGTATTGGCTATTTGGCGCAAGAGGCTTCTGTTTTCCGTCAGATGAGTGTGGAGGACAACATCGCCTCGGTCATGCAGTTCAAGAAAGGACTGACCAAACAGCAGCAGAGCGAAAAGTTGGAGGGCTTGCTTGATGAGTTTGGTCTGCAGCATGTGCGCAAGAGCAAGGGCATACAGCTTTCAGGCGGTGAGCGACGCCGTACCGAGATTGCCCGTGCTTTGGCTGTCGACCCTAACTTCATCCTTTTGGACGAGCCTTTCGCTGGTGTCGACCCCATCGCCGTGGAGGACATTCAGCGCATCATCTTTAAGCTGAAAAGGAAGAATATCGGTGTGCTCATCACTGACCATAACGTGCATGAGACGTTGTCCATCACCGACCGTGCCTATCTGCTTTTCGATGGCAAGGTGCTCATGTCGGGCTCACCCGAACAGTTGGCTGCTGATGAACATGTCCGCGAAGTGTATTTGGGGCATAATTTCATCTTGCACAAGAAGGAGATGTAATCGTCGCCTTGCGTCATTGCGAGGAGGAACGACGAAGCAATCTAGAAGACGAGTTTTAGGACGCGTTCATTCTGGATTGCTTCGTTCCTTGCAATGACGCGAAGCGTGTCCTATTCCAATCTCTGTCCAAAACATACTGACAGCAAAACATAAAGCACCATTACGAAAGGCAAGGCCACCATGCGAAAAATGGCAAAACTCGCCACGGCAATGAGAAGGAAAATCCAACGCACCTCGTTGCCTTTCCATTTTGCCGATTTCATCTTAAATGAGAAGAAACGCAAACGGCACACCATCATGAACGAGAAAATGAGTGTGATGCCGAGGCAGCACCAATAGCCCAACGTACCATCGACAAGGCGTCCCACTTGTCCAAGCGCCAAGGGGAGTGTGGCGATGAAGATGGCCATGCCTGGAGCAGGCAGACCACGAAACGAGGTTTTTTGCGTGTCATCGACATTGAACTTGGCCAAACGGATGGCCGAAAATACGGGCAACAGAAATGCCAAGCAAGGCAACATGTAGATTCCAAACAGCGTGACTTGTGGTAGGTCGAAGGCGTGAACCATTAGCCAATACATGATGAATCCGGGTGCTACACCTGACGAAACCACGTCGGCCAACGAGTCCAAGTCGGCACCGATAGGTGAGTGGGCATGGAGCAGGCGCGCTGCAAAGCCGTCGAAGAAGTCGAAGAGGCCAGCTACAAATAACATGACGGCCGCCTTGACGGGCATGCTACAGGCGACAAAAAGGATGGAGAGACAGCCCGAAACCAAGTTGCCGCAGGTGATGGCGTTGGGGATGTGTTGCTTGAGGGACATGGTGTTTTATTTTGTGCAAAGGTAGCGCTTTTTTCAAAAAAGCGCTACCTTTGCACAAAATCTAAATCAATTTATGCAGCACCAGTTCTATTCCTTGCAAAAGGTTGCGGAAATCGTCAATGGACAGCTTGTCGGGACGCAGGATGATCGTAAGATCAGCGATTTGCTCATTGACAGTCGCCACTTGATGGATCCTAAGCAGGCCTTGTTTTTTGCTTTGAAGAGTCAACGTAATGACGGACATAAGTATATCGAGGAACTCTACGAGAAAGGTGTTAGGGCCTTTGTGGTGAATCGCCAGTCCCAGGCATCATGCCCCGAAGCTTCGTTCATTGTCGTGGCTGACACTCTTAAGGCATTGCAGGCTTTGGCTGCCTATCACCGTCAGCAGTTCGATATTCCTGTCATCGGCATCACAGGCAGTAACGGCAAAACCATTGTTAAGGAATGGCTCTATCAGATGCTTAGTCCTGACTACAACATCGTACGCAGTCCCAAGAGCTACAATTCGCAAGTGGGCGTGCCGCTTTCGGTGTGGCAGATGAACGAAAGTAGCGAGTTGGCAATTTTTGAGGCGGGCATTTCCGAGCCAGATGAAATGATGGCCTTGCAGGATGTCATTCGTCCAACTATCGGTGTATTTACCAACATCGGACAGGCACATGAGGAGAATTTCATCAACCATGCTCAAAAGGTAGGTGAGAAGATGAATCTCTTCACTAAGGCTAATTCGTTGGTTTATTGCATGGATTATTCTGAAATTCAGCAGGTTGTCATGCGTTCTGGGATGTCCTCCAAGGTGAAGTTGTTTACTTGGAGTCGCAAGTTTGAGGAAGCCGATCTTATTGTGAAGGAAGTGGTGGTAGGAGAGAAACAAAGCCAAGTGCATTGCCTCTATCAAGGAGCATTGCTGTCGTTCACGATTCCCTATGCCGATGCGGCTTCCATTGAGAACGCTATACATTGCATCGCTGTCGGGTTGCTGATGAAAATGGATCCAGAGCTCATCGCCAGCAGACTTGTGTCGTTGACTTCCATCGCTATGCGCTTGGAAATCAAGGCTGGAATGAATAATTGTACCATCATCAACGACTACTATAACTCTGATGTTAATTCGCTGTCCATTGCTTTGGATGCGATGAAGCAGCAGCATCAACACCAACGCAATGTCGTGATTTTGTCTGACATCCTGCAAAGTGGACGCAGTGAGATGGATTTGTATTCCGAGATAGCACAACTGCTTAAAAACAAGGGAGTTGACATGCTGATAGGCATTGGTGAAGGAATCTCGCGTCAAGCCAACAAGTTTGACATGGAGTGTTATTTCTATCCCAATGTGGTAGACTTTTTGGCGCATTTTCCCTTCTCGAAGTTCAACAACCAGACCATCCTGCTGAAAGGTGCTCGAGCCTTTGAGTTTGAGCAAATCGGTATGGAGTTGCAAGAGAAGGCCCACGAAACTGTGTTGGAAATCAACTTCAACCATTTGGTCAGTAACCTCAACCATTTCCGTTCGAAAATCAAGCCTGAGACGAAATTGATGGTGATGGTGAAAGCCTTCGGCTATGGCAGCGGTAACCTTGAGGTTTCCAATGTGCTTCAATTCCATAATGTTGACTATTTGACGGTTGCCTTCGCCGATGAAGGTGTCGAGTTGCGTCGTGCGGGCATCAACCTGCCCATCATGGTGATGAGTCCCGAAGTGAACAGCTATGACAATATTATCAAGTACCACCTTGAGCCAGAGGTGTTCAGTTTCCGTAACTTGGAGTTCATTGAAAAGGCGATGGAGAACCTCGCCTTGCCTGAAGCGCATCCTTTGAATGTGCATATTAAGCTTGACACAGGCATGCATCGCTTGGGCTTCTCTCTTGAGGAATTGCCCGAACTCATCCGTCGCATCCAGGCTAATCCGATGTTGCAGGTGAAAAGTGTGTTTTCGCATCTTGCTACTGCTGACAACCCTGCTGAAGATGCCTTCACTTTGAGCCAGATTCATCATTTTGAGGAAGGCAGTGCGATGATTAAGGAGGCTTTTCCTCAGGTTATCCGTCATATTCTTAACACGGCAGGCATCTCGCGTTTCCCGCAGTACCAGTTTGACATGGTGCGTTTGGGCATTGGCCTTTATGGCGTGTCGACTTGCGAGGCTGATAAGGGCTCATTGCAGCCTGTGGTGTCGCTTAAGACGACCATCAATCAGATCAAACGCGTTCCGGCGGGTGACAGTATTGGCTACAATCGTCACGGGCATGCCGAGCATGACATGCGCATTGGTATCGTGCCTATCGGATATGCTGATGGCCTTTCACGCCTTTTGGGCAACGGCAACGGCAAGTTTTATGTGAACGACAGTCAAGTTCCTGTCGTTGGTGACATTTGCATGGACATGTGCATGCTCGATTTGACTGATGTAGAAGCTGCTGAAGGCGACACGGTCGTGATTTTCGATGCTGAACATGACATCAACGACATTGCGCAAGCTTGTCAAACCATTCCTTATGAAATCATGACGCGTGTTTCGCAGCGCGTGAAGCGGGTGTATTACCAGGAATGATGGTTTTCCGTTCGGGGAATGGACTATCATTTGTGTGTTTGTAGGGCTGCCATATTGTGGCAGCCCTATATGTTCCATTCCCCGAAACGGAACCACCCAAAAAGAAACCAGCGGCGCATCGCGCCGCTGGCCTCCTGTCAAAAAATGTGAAAAGGAAAGGATGATTTCTTAGTCTTCCTTGCGTTTTTTGGTTACCATGTAGGCAGCGCCGAGTCCGAGGAGGACGGCGATGCCGCTGCCCAGAGGAGCGTCCTGGTGTCCGGTCGCGTTGTGGTCAGGGAGCATGGGGTTGCCCATGGTACGGTCACCGTAGATGCCGGAGGTGGCAGGTTCGGAGGCGCCGCGTTGGAACAGGCCGCCGTCATTGTGGTTTGCAAAGGTCGTCAAGCTCAGTCCGAGGACGATTGCGATTGTCAATGCTAATTTTTTCATCGTTATGTATCGTTTTAAAGGTTAGACAATAGGATTATTCCACAACCACTTTCTGGACCTTCACGTTGTCGCCGTTGATGAGGCGGATCATGTAGACGCCAGGTGCGGCGTTCAGGTTGACGCTGGCGCAGCCGTTGACGGTCTCGGAGCTGAGGATGCGTCCGGTGACGTCGACCACCTGCAGCGTGGCGTTGCCGTCGTTGTTGACGATGAGGCTGCCGTTGCTGAAGAAGGCGAAGCTGTCGTCGTTGCTGCCCGTGGCGAAGACGAGGCGGAAGCGGCTGGCGTAGTCGGTGGAGCTGGCGTCGAAGGTGTAGCTCGGGTTGGCGAGCAGGTCGACGTCATTGCCGGTGAGGTTGTCGATGAGGTGGAGGTAGCCGAAGGAGACCTCCTCGCTGGTGAAGTTCAGGGTGTAGCTGCCGCTCTTGGCCGCCTTGAAGCTGACGGGCACCTCGCCGTTGGCGTCGCTGCGTACGACGGCGTAGTCCTCGTTGTCGACGGGGATGTAGAGCTTGGTGCTGTTGGGGTTGAGCTGGAACTTGGGCAGGGTGCGTCCTTCGCTGAAGCGTACGACGGCGCGGTCGACGACGGCGCGGCCGTTGGTGAGGTTGAGGGCGAGCATGGATCCGCCGGAGACGGGCTCGGCGGAGAAGGCCATCTCCTCGCCGTCCTCAGCGGCCAGGACGAAGACGCCCTCCATGGGGGCGATGGCACCGGTGGTCGCCTCGGAGATGAGGTCGGAGCCGTCCTCGTTCATGGTGTAGAACGGGCGGTCGATGTAGGCGTCGAGGTTGAAGGGGTTACCCACGAGGTTCCATCCCTGGAGGACGGCATCCTCGTCCTTGACGAGGGTGACGGTGACACCCTCCGTGTAGGCCGTGCCGGGGAAGGTGAGGGTGACGTCCTGGCTGTTGGCATAGAGGTAGCCCTTGCCGGGTTCGAGGTCGAAGAAGGAGAGGTCGTCGTATCCGTACTGGCGCCATTCCAGCTCCTCGCTCTGGTCGAAGGAGTAGAGGTCGTAGTCGTTCTCCAGCATGTTCTCCACGTTCTCGGGGCTCACCGTCCCGACGGGGGTGGCGATGAGGTACCAGCGGTTGTCTCCCTCGCCGTAGCCGATGATGTCCTTGGTGATGGAGGAAATGGAGAAGTCGAGGACCAGTGCGTCATCGTAGTCGAAGTACAGCTCGTTGTGGTCTTCACCGGTGGCGACTTCCATGTTGGCGGTGCAGGCGTCGTACAAAGTCCCAGTACCGTGGTCATACAGCATGAAGGTCACTGCCTCGCCCGTGGCGTCGTAGTAAAAGGACATCTCAACAATCGGGTACGGGTCACCTTCATCCGTGTAGTCGTTCAGGAAACCGTGTCCCCTGATCACGTCACCGACGAAAGCGCCGATTTCCAAGTTGGCCCAGTCGTCGTTTGCGGTGACGAACTCGCCGTTGATCTGGATAAATGCGACGATGCCGTCGTTGTTCTCATAGTCGTGGTAGTTGAATTCCGGCCAATGAGTGGTTTGTGCGAAGATCGCCCCGCAGAATGCGAATGCTGCGATCAATGTCAATAATACTCTTTTCATAGTGCGTTAATTTTGTGTTGTTTGTTCTTTTTTCTATTCTTTTGGTTTACGATAGACTATTGTTTTATTTTGCGCTTGTGGGGAAGACGAGGGTCCTGTCTTCCTGTACATTCGAATTGTAGATGTAGCCCTTTCCAGGCTCAAGCGTGCTGAACGCCCCTCTCCAGCGGTTGGTGTAGGTGGACAGGCCCTCCTGGGACGTGACCTTGTCACCGCTGATGGCGAATCCGGCAAAGGCGTTGGTGAGGGTCATGCTCTCGCTGAACGGGAACCCGATCCAGTTGGCGCCATTGGCGATGGTGATGGGGTGCTCGACAGGGTCGATAGGCATGCCCGTCAGGGTTATCTCACAATCGGCTTCGACCTTGATCCTGTACATCTGGGTCACATCCAGCGTGGTCAGCGTACCTCTCCATCTGCTACCATTATAGGTGCTATTGCCGTTGTTCTGCGACTTGATCGTGATGTTTGTGGCGCCCGGCATGGCCTCAAGGAGTGCTGCCTTCAGGTCGTCCAAGGTGATTTCGACGTTGGTCGAGAACCAGTTCCAGTTCGTCGACAAGGCAATCGTCTGAGTGACGGTAGTCGATGCTTCATCCTTCACATAGAGATAAACAGGAGCCTGACTGGCTGTAGCATAGCAGGAGAAAATCGTCGGGTTATTGTTGTTGTAATTGAACTGCATCACATTGCGATTATTGCTGTTTGAAGCAACAATGGAGAATAGCGAATCTATAGTGATTTCCCAATGACCATTAACATCAAGTTCAGCTTCGGTCTTCAGTTGGTTTGCATTGTTACCGGCAGCATAGAGATAACCAGGTGTCCTATTGTCATAGATGGAATAGAACCCGTTCTCGTCCAAAGCGGTAATGACAAACTCATAAACATCTTCGGTGTCTACTGTAGCCGTAGTGCCGTCAACGCTGATGGCAACGCCACCGCGATTGGCGCTTCTCTGCTCACCCATGGCGTAGTATCTGATCGTATCATTGACGGTCTTAGTACCCACAATGATGTAGGTCTTACCCGATTCGATAGTCGTAGCCAAGGTATAAGTGGCAGGCTCAAACGGAGCCACATAGGCAGCTTGTGTCACGGTCACGTCCTTGGTGACGGTGGCGCGATCGTAAGTGTAAGTCAACGTAACAATAGCCGTGCGAGCAGCGGTAACTTCATTGGCTGTGCAAGTGAAGGGAACGGTATTGCCAACCGTGCCTAACGTAAGCCAATCGGCAGTTGTGTTGGCAGTCAACACCCCACCTTCAACTGGGTTGTTGATGGTGTACTCAATGGCACCAGAAGTGGCAGCTGCTTCAATGTCAACGTCAGCGGCAGCGATGGAAGGAGTGGCGCCAGCCAATTCTTCTATGCTACCCAGCATGGTGTTATAATAGGTGCTGGAGGAAATGCCAACATAGTAACCCGTCACCTTGACCATCTTGCCGTCCATAGCTGTGATTTCATCAGTGTCGATGGGATAAGAGATGCTACCCTGGGCAGTTGTCGCGCCTTCGATAGCGGTGATGTTATAATGTGTACCATTGACTGAAAGCATACCTTCATATTGGACGAAGTCTGAAAGTTGGGCAGGTGTGGTGGAAGCCACTCTAGCATCCATGTCGGCACCACTCAGCACAGTGGGTTCTTCTGTCACATAGTTCGACTCTGACACGTAAGTGATTTCAGTGGTGTTGTTAAACTCAAACACACCGCCAAATACAACAACGGAACCTGAGAGCTTCACCATGTCACCAACTTCATATTCAGCTTGATCATAATTCTGATTGTAATAATAGACATAACCAGTGCCATCACCAACGATGAAGCCTCTCATGCTCTTAGCCACGATAGTGCCTTGCACCGTATAAGTGCCAGCAGCGGTGATATCAGAAATGTTGTCAATCGTATTGGGATTGCCAGCTTGTGTCACTGTAACATTCTTGGTGACAATTTGGTCTGTGTTGTATGTATAGGTAAGGGTAACAGTAGCAGTGCGAGGTGAAGCAGTGGTATTGGCCGCGCAGGTGAAAGGAACTGTTGCGCCAACTGTACCTAAAGTAAGCCATTCACTTTCCGTAGCAGCGGTCAGGACGCCTCCATTCACTGGATTGTTGATGGTATATGTGATAGCACCGTTTGTGGCATTATATTCAATGTTGACATCTTCAGCAGTAATAGAAGGATTGCTGCTAGCGATTTCTTCAATGCTACCCAGCATCGTGTTGTAATAGGTGCTGGAGGAAATGCCAACATAGTATCCAGTAACCTTGACATGCTTACCGTCCAAAGCCGTGATTTCATCAACATTGAGAGGATAGGAAACGCTACCTATGGCAGTTGTTGCGCCTACAATGTCTGTAATGTTATAGTGGGTATCATTGACGGAAAGTGTGCCTTCATACTGGACATAGCTCGACAATTGTGGAGGTGTAGTAGAAGCCACTCGGGCATCCATCTGCTCACCAGTAAGTACGGTGGGATCTTCTGCAACGTAATTAGAGCTTGTCGCAGCGGTAACAGTAGTTGTGTTATTGAACTCATACACGCCACCATAAACAATCACAGAGCCTGCCAATTTCACCATGTCACCGATGTTGTAGTCAGCTTGGGCGTAATTCACGTTGTAATAATACACATAGCCAGTACCGTCGCCAACGATGAAGCCTCTTGCACTCTTGGCAACGATGGTGCCCTGCACAGTATAGGTACCAGCTGCGGTAATTTCAGAAATATTGTTAATCGCATTGGGGTTAGCTGCTTGTGTCACAGTAACATTAGCGGTAGTGGTTTCGCGGTTGTATGTGTAGGTTAGGGTAACCGTAGCCGTACGAGCAGTTGAAGTTTGGTTTGCAGTGCAGGTAAATGAAATCGGGCTGGTGGTGCCTTGACCAAGGGTGAGCCAATCACCTTCGGTAACGGCTGCGCTCATCGTGCCACCAGTAACAGCATTGTTAACGGTGTAGGCAATCGAACCAGACACGGCATCGTATTCAACGGATACATTGTTTGCAGAGATGCTCGGAGGAACAGTACCGCCAACCATTTTCTTGTAGAAAGCGAAAGTTTGACCGCTGATATTATTGTTGATGGAAGTATAGCATCTCCAGTCTTGGGAATTGTAAATACCAATATAACGAGAAGTCCCTTGATGCACTAAATAACCTGAAGTGGCATCCATCTCAAAAATGTTGTCCGTATTGGTACCTATGCGAACACCATTATTGGAGTTGGTGCAATACAGCCAAGTATCGTTAGAACCATTCGGATAGAAAGTATATCCATTAGTGGCATCACCACTGACAGTCCATTGGATAGTTGAAGCCACAGTGCTAGTGATTTCGTTACCAGTTACGGTCACTGCAACTGCTGAAGGAGCACTACCTGTGCCGTTGTTATTCGACATGGCATAGTTGCTGCCATTGTTACCCACAATAACGAAGACATCATCCTCGGTGAGTTCGGTGAGGTTGGCAATTACCCAATGTTCATCGCCTGAAACGATTTCAGTCCATTGGGCAGTGAAGGTGACATTGCCATTCACGGTGTAATTGGCACCAGCTTGATAGGTGGTGCTTCCATCGTTCCAACCGTCAAAAGTATAATCGGTCTTGGTTGGTGCAGGAGCCAATTGAATCTGTGTACCTATTTCAATGCCCGTCACATTCTCAGGGCAACCACTGGTGCCACCGTTGCAGTCGTAGGTAACTGTATAGGTGGTAGGGACAGAACCTCCTATAGTAACTACTATTTCAGTCATACGAACTTGGGAGCTTGCTGACAGTGATATGTCTGCTGCGCTTCCAATCCAAGTTCCAATATTGCCAGAATACGAATATGAGCCAGTATATCCTTCTGTCAAACTAAACTTGCCAGGACCATAGTTCGAATCACCATTTCCAGTACAAGTCAACTCAACACTTGTAATATTGCCCACCGATGATACAATAGTCATGGCAGTATTGGCATAGCAACGATAATTGTCTGTACGGCTCATCGTTGACATTGAAACCGTGACGCCGTCTTTTGTGACAGAGGTCTCACCTGTGTCAGTTCCCGCGGTAAAAGTTACCGTCGTTTGTCCCCTCATCCCCATTGGAATGGCGAGGAACGCTAGCAACGCGAAAACCGCTGCTAGGATTGTAAATCTTTTTTTCATTGTGTTGAATGTTTTAATGAATTGATATTTAATTGATTGTTTGTATTTCACAAGTGTCTACAATTATGCAATTTAACGAGCGCAAATATAGGCATTAATTGGATAGAATAGAAGCAGAGAAAGACGCTTTTTCCGTTTTTTTATCAACGTTTTATCAACAGTGTTGATAACTTTTTTCTAGGCTTTATACCAAAAAAAACAGAGACGGCGCAGCGCACCGTCTCTGATGGAATAAATAGTTGTGTATGATATACTTACTTCAGAAGTACATTGGGCCCCATGTTGAAATAGATGTCGGTGGGGATGCCAGCGGCATTCACACGGTCGAGGTCGGCTTGCAGTTCAGGCTTGATGACACTCATCTCACCCATCCAAGCCTTTGTGGCTTCATAGTCGCCGTTGCCTTGGTGCTGGAGGATGTCGCCTGCCAGTTTCTCAACAGCCACTTTCATCTTCTCAAAGTCGATGGCATAACGGCCATCTTCATTACGGACAAAAGCACCTTCGTTTTGGAAGTAGTTGAAAGTAAGCATATTGGCCTTGCCATGGGCACTAGCAGCACCGAAACGCACCGAGCGGAAAATGCCCGCCATGAAGGTGGTGTAGTTGTCTTCCATGGTGGTGTTGGTGTATTCACCCATCTCGGCCAGTTTGGTCACGAGATAGAGACCCAAAACGTCAGCCTTGGCTTCCTCAAGGGCGTTGTATTGGTTGCCCAAAGCCTCGCGGACTGTCCCCTTGCCTGTGATGGTGTTCTTGATGCCCATGCCGTGAGCGGTCTCGTGGAACATCACATTGGCGAAGAAGGCGTCAAACTTGATATGCTCCATAGACTCGGGGGTCATCAGTTCTTCAGAGATGGGTTCCAAGATCTTGTCAAACTTGGCCTGCATGGCGTTCTTAAGTTGAAGCTTACGGGTGCCACGTTGCAATTGAACACGCTCGTCATTAGGCAGATTAATGGCAATGGTCTTGCTGTTGGCATTGCAGTCACCAGCATAGTAGACCACGTCATAGGCTGCCAAGTCAACATCAGAGCCAGGCACTTCTTTCTTGTACTGTGCTGGTACAGGCAACTGCTTCTGCAATTTAGGTACAAACGAAGCATAGCGAGCCAATTGCTTGGTCCACTCCTGGTCTTTGATGAGGATGAAGGCTTCGTGCGAGGCCTTGATGCCATAACGGGCATCGGTGTAGTTCTCGATGGGGCCAATCACAAGGTCGATGTTGTTGTTGCGCACGTCCATCCACTGCATATCGCTCTCGAAATAGTCATCCGTGCGAAGGGCTTTGGCACGGAGGCGCAGGTATTCTGCAAATTCCTCATCGCCAGCGAGTTCCGATGCATCATCCAACAATGAAGCGGCTTTCTTGATCTGCTGTTCAAAATAGTCGTGATACCACACACACTTCAGATTGCCGTTCTCATCACGGACAATCATAGTGTATTGGCTGGTCTTGTTTGGATCAGCGAACGCGTTCCATTCCTCCTCGGTCATGTCGGCAGGATAGAAACGTGCACCAGCAGGCTTCTCTCCAATGCCTTCCACGAAAGGCTTGTTACCATCAAGGCCATCCCAAGGGCCATAGGCGATGGTGGCCAGTTTCTTGATGTCGGCATTGTCACCGATACGGGTCATCAGCTCGTTCTTGTCACCATAGTTCTCGTTCCAGAAGAGGCCGTCCATGATATCGGCGGCTTCGAAAAGCAATTGTAGCATCTCACGCTCGTTGTCGCTGAGATGGCTGATGTCGGTCGTCAGGGTGTACTCGGCGTACTTGTCTGACATGTGGGTGGTTTCTTGAACAGGCTCTTGAACCGGTTCAGGCTTCTTGTTGTCGCAGGCGGTAAACGCAACGGCTACCATAGCGACTAATGCAAAGTACTTGATTTTCATTATTATTTGGTTTAATTAATAGAATTGTTTCGTTTGTAGAGTTTCCCTGCGGGAATGGAAAGACATTTGTTGTGTAAACTGTGGCGGTAGGTCATGTTTTCAATTTGTAAGCGTCACAAACCGCCGCAATTCAACGCATGAACCACCTCCATTCCCGAAGGGAATCATCATCAGCATCCGATGGCTCTCGAAATCACCAAACGGAGGATTTCCGAGGTGCCTTCTCCGATTTGGAGGATACGCTGATCACGGTAGAAGCGTTCCATGTCGAACTCCTTCAGCAAACCATGGCCACCCATCACCTGCACAGCCTTGTCGCACACCTCGGCAGCCACTTCGGAGCAATACAACTTGGCCATAGCAGCCTCCTTGCCGAAGGGACGGTGCTGGTCTTTGAGCCAGCAAGCATGGTAGAGCAACCCGCGTGCCGCCTCAATCTTCATAGCCATGTCAGCTAGCTTGAAACTGACTGCTTGGAACTTGCAAACGGGCTTGCCAAACTGCACACGCTTCTTGGAATAGGCCAAGGCCATCTCGTAGGCACCTTGTGCACAGCCCAATCCCATAGCGGCAATTGAAAGACGGCCTGAATCCAAAGTGGCGAGCATAATGTGTGAGCCTTCACCCGGTTTACCAAGAATGCAGTCTTCGGAGAGACGTACATCGTTGAAGATGAGTTTGCCTGTGTTGGAGGCGCGCCACATCATCTTGTCGTGCATGGGTGTCTGGGTGAAGCCGTCCTTTTTGTTCTCAACGAGCAACGCCGTGAATTCAGGTTTGCCGTCCTTTTCACCCGAAACGGCTTGCACAGTGGTGCCTAGGCTGATAGGTGTCGCACTGTTGGTGATGAAAATCTTGGAGCCGTTAAGGTGCCAAAAATTACCATCAAACTCGGCCGTAGTCTTGGTACCGCGCGAGTCGCTGCCCGCATCCTCTTCCGTCAAGCCAAAGCCCCAAAGGCGATCTTTGCAGAGACGAGGCAGGTAACGTTGTTTCTGCTCATCGGTGCCATAGTCCTTGATGGGGCCGATGCCCAAAGAGTTGTCGGCAGCGATGGTGGCAGCGGTAGAGCCGTCCACACGAGCAAGCTCCTCCACGGCAATGATGTAGCTCAAGTTATCAAATCCCTGACCGCCATATTCCTTGGGTACAGTCATACCCAAAAAACCAAGTTCGGCCATTTTAAGGGTTAGTTCAACATCAAAATGTTGGTCTTCATCGTTTTGGCGGGCGACGGGTTTCACTTCCTGTTCAGCGAAGTCACGCACCCGTTGGCGGAGGGCTTCCTGTTCTTTTGTGAGGTCAAAGTTCATATTAGTAGTATTTTTTTATTCCAACTCTATCAACTGCATTTTATTGTCCACCATTTGGCCTTCAGCGACAAGAATTCTCTTCACTTTGGCCTTGCCCGAGGCTGTAATGTTGTTTTCCATCTTCATCGCCTCCACCACAATCATTATCGTTCCATCAGCCACCTCATCTCCTTCCTTTACATTGATCTTCACTACTTTACCAGGCATAGGCGACACCAATTTGGTCTTGTCGTTCACCGACTCTTTGCAGGCATAGTCCGTAGTATCGTTCAGTTGGTCGGTACGGAAACAGGTAAAGTTAAGTCCATGGAAATTGATAATGGTTTTTTGTTCGTCGTTTACCGAGCAATAAACCGTCTCAGTACGGCCATTGAGCATGATCTTCATTTGTCGGTTGTCGTATTGGATAAACTCCACTGCGAAAGGTGTCTCCCCCACCGTTCCTTTAATCTTGCCCGCTTCGGCGGCGCTGATGCTGACTGGCACTCTCTTTCCTTCCACATCGACGGTAATTTGCATGTGGTAACGCCAATAACCGATTTCTTCCCAAACGTTCTCAGGATGCTGTTCTATCTGCTTTTTGCAGAAGTCAAACATCAAGAAAGAGAGCACTATATCATTGATGTTTTGTACATTTCGACTATTCTCAAGAGCTTTGATTAAGTTTTCTTGATGTGTGGCACAAAATGAAGTATCAATTTTATTATCGATAAAATCTTCATTCTTAATCACTTCCCAAAGATAGGCCTTATTGGTCGTCAAACCTTGAATGATGAATTCCTTCAAGGCACGACGAGCTGTTTCTATAGCACTTTGACGGTCTTTGGCATGACAAGTCAGTTTGGCGATCATCGGGTCGTAAGCTTCTGATATGGAGCAGGGGCCATCAATGCTACTATCCACCCTTGCGCCACGCACTTGCGGTTTATGGTATGCCGTCACCTTACCAGGAGTAGGAAGGAATCCGTTGGCAGGATCTTCGGCGTAGATACGCAGTTCTATGGCGTGACCTTGAGGTTGGATGGCTTCTTGTGTCCAGCCCATCTCCTTCCCTCTCGCAATGCGGATTTGTTCCTCCACAATGTCGATGCCCGTGCGCATCTCAGTGACAGGATGTTCCACCTGAATACGGGTGTTCATCTCCAAGAAATAGAAATTCAGGTCCTTGTCGACCAAAAACTCAACCGTGCCCGCGTTGCGGTAACCGATGGCCTTACACAACTTGACTGCGGTTTCACAAATCTGTTGTCGTTTCTCCTCGGTCAATGTGGGTGATGGCGATTCCTCAATGATTTTCTGATAGCGACGTTGTATTGTACATTCACGTTCATGCAGGTGAATGATGTTTTCGTGATGGTCGGCCAAAACTTGAACTTCAATATGGCGAGGGTTTTCGATATACTGCTCAATAAAAACCGTACCGTCGCCGAAATACTTCTCTGCTTCACGTGAGGCGCGTTCCAACTCAAGCTTCAAGTCCACTTTTTGCCATACGATGTGCATGCCCTTGCCGCCACCGCCGGCAGCCGCTTTGATGAGAACGGGATAGGGCAACGTATCAGCCACTTGCATGATCTCTTCGTGATCACCCATCATTCCGAAAGTGACAGGGATGCCATTTTTGACAGCTACCTTGCGGGCTTCAATCTTATTGCCCATCAGTCGCATCGATTTTGCGTCAGGACCAATAAAAATCAAGTTGTTGGCATCGCAGGCTTCAACCAAATCGGGACTCTCGGAAAGGAAGCCATATCCAGGATGGATGGCATCGGCTCCCGAGTCCAAGGCAGCGTCAATGATTTTTCGGACATTGAGATAGGTGTCTTTCAGCGTTCCATTGCCCAAAGGATAGGCCTCGTCGGCCATGCGACGGTGCAAGGCATTGGCGTCGTTGTCGGCAAAAATCGCGACCGAAGCAATATGCAGTCTTCGCAAGGTTTTCATAATGCGCACTGCAATTTCGCCCCGATTGGCAACCAACACCTTATTGATTCTTTTGCTGTTCATAGAATTCGAAATGATAGCGCAAAAATACAAAAAGAAAGACAATCTTTTCAGATTGTCTTTCTTTTTTGTAATTGTTTGCAAAGACGTTGCACGCAACGTCTCTACTAACAACATTAGTACACCATGAACTTCACGCTGTTGTTCTTGGCACCCTGGTTGAGACGCAGGATGTAGGAACCTGAGCTGAGGCTCTCAGCGTTGATGTTGATTTGGTGTTCGCCTTCGGCGAGACGACCCATGTTCTGGTTCATCACCATACGACCCGACATATCGAACACTTGATAGCTGACGCTGCAGCTTTCCTTAAGATCGAAGCTAAGGGTGGCTTGGCTGCTGACTGGGTTAGGATACATGCTCACGTTGACGTTGTTGACGCTCGGGTTTTCAGTAACGTTGGCGAAGTCTTTCTTATAGTTCTCGCAGCGGAAGACGCCACGGCCGTAAGTAGCGGCATAGATAATACCTGTGTTGTGTACACCAGGATACTCCGTCACGAAATCGCCTTCATCAGTATGATTCACCGTGATAGCATCTTCTCTATAGGCACGTTGTTGTTTAAGTTCCATGACAGGAACCTCACCCATAGCATCGCCATCAAACGTCCAAGAGCTGAGGTTCTTCGTTCTATAGATACCACGCTCGGTGCCAATAATGACATCACCCGTTTCCATATCGATTATTGAGGAATAGACAGGCATCTTGGGCAGGTTGCCTTGCTTGGAGACGAAGGTCGGCTCATCGGCCAAAGCATTGGTGGTATAGAACACGTAGTCAGTGTTACCATAGTTACCGCAGGTGATGAGAACCTTGTTTTTATCGCGCGGGTCAACGGCGACGGAAGTGACGCACTGACCATCAATGGGCAGTGTAATCTGAGTGACAGTGGCAGCATACAACGAGTCAGTGATGGAGCCCGTATGGGAATCAACAACACTGTTCAAGCCTGAGATACGGAAGAACTTACCATCCTTGAAGCCAACGAACATGTTGTCACCATCAGCGGTGATGTCCATGCAGAGAGGATCGCCCTTAAAGCCAGAGTGGGTCTTATCTGCCAACTTGAACCAAACAGCTTCCTTGTCGAACTGCAACGGGGTACGGGTCATAAGGAAAGTTTCGGTAGAAGCGATGAAGAAGTATGAAGTGATGGGGTCATGCACTTCGATAGAGTCACCAGCAGCGACATTGGTCGTCAGTTTATAGTCAAACGGATAATCGTTGTTACTCATGACCTGAACGGTGGTACCAGCATGCTGAGTGCTTTCAGTATTGTTCAAGTACCAAGTGGTCTCGGGATTCAGTTGGTTGTTGTAGTTTTCAAACAACAGGACAGGAATACGGAACGAGGTGGTGTTGGGGAACATAGAGGAGCTGAGTGCAGATGTGAAGTTAGATGACACCCAGTCATCACCAAGGGTCTCGGAACGAGCGACCCAAGTTCTCTTATTATCCGTGTCATCTCTATAACGATAAGTCACGAAAACCGTATTCGAATTAATCATGGAAAAAGCGCAAGGACCGGCATTCGAACCTTCAGAGAAAACTCCCATGTTGTCACCTCTCGGATTGATCCAATAACCTGTTCCTAGAGTATTACCATCGACATCGCCGGGGATGTACACCGTACCGTGATCGAGACCAGCGGCCAAGACTTTAGTATCCTTGCCAGAATAGGCCACACTGAACATACGGGTGGTGACATAGTTACGGTTGCAATAGCTGAAAGAGAATCTGCCATTAGCCTTGTAGATGCCGCCATCAGTACCCACATAGCATTCTTGCGAATTGCGTGGGTTAAAGACCAAAGCATGGATACCGACGTGAATGTAATCCGGCAGATAGTAGTATGATTGGCTAGTCAATTGGTTGGCAATATAGTATCCATTACCTGAAGTGGCCGTCAGTGACCAAAGGTTGTATCCGAGCACGTAGACGATGTCGGCATTCTCAGGATCAACAACAATACCATGATTGTAAAGGCCTTGACCGTCATAGATGTTATGGCCTTGGATGCTGGTCACGTTAGGAAGAGCCACATTCCAGGTCTCACCTTTATCTCTAGAGACATAAACACCCGTATGAACACCATCCGCACCAATGAAGCTGGCATACATAACGTTAACATCCGAAGGAGCGATGGCGAGGTCAATCATGCCACCATCAGCACCTTGAGGCAAAAGCGTGTTGTCCACAAGAGTCTCGGTTGTACCCGAATGATCCTCTAAATGATTCACGTCTTCGCCAATGTAGACATGACCGTCAACAGCGGCAATGATCGAATTGTCGCTTCCAACTTTCACTGAAACGGCATTGCCTTCAACAACAGCAGACCAATGATGACCGCCATCATTTGAGCACATCAAACCTTCGTTAGTAGCAGCCAACAGTTTACCATCAGAGATAGCAAGGTCGTTGATGAACTGCCATCCTTCCTCGGTAGGAGCCACAATTTGTTGGAACTCGTCATCGGTAAGGGTGTAAAGACCTGTACCCACGAAACTGTTATCATAGCCTTGTTGACTAAGACCATTATGTGCAGCAGCATCGTCACAATCACCAGTACCAACATAAATGACACCATTGGCATCCTGAACCATGCAGCTGACCATCAGATTGAGGCCACCAACTTGATGCCACGTGACTCCGTAATTATAGGTCTTGTATACACCACCGCCTTTGGCGCCGATATAGACCACGCCATTGGTATGACCATTGACCAGCCTATTGTCGTACAGGATAGCTGTAGTCTGACCACCCATATTGTCAGGACCCATGTTAATCCAATAAAGCGGCTTATCAGAGGCATTTCTCGTTGCCGGAGCCTGCATAGCCTTAAGCATATCAGCAGGATCGATCAAGCCCGTCTTTTGGTTAGCGCGGAGACTGCCCATAAAGCTTTCCGCATTGTTGATTTGCTTGCGAGGGACATAGTGCCCACCTTGGTCAGCGATAACTGACTGACCTAAGATCATGATTACCAGAAGTAAACTGAAAGGTAAAAATCTCTTTTTCATATCACGAAATTTTAATTAATCCTCTATTTTACACGTGTTTTGACACTTTTTCACTTTAATATGGTCTGCAAATATAGGACATTCTTTCAAAGAAATTACATTTTGAGGAAAAAAAATTCATTTTTTTCTCAAAAAAATTCATTCAGTACCCCGAAAAGGTCAGAAAGAAAGCATTTTATCCACTTCAAGCCATCCAACGCTACCATTGGCGATTCGAACCTTGTTCCATCCGTTTGAGGATTCCAAAACAGATACTTTAGTGCCTTCGTGAAGTACAAAGAGGTCGACACCATCTTCACTTGGCGAGCTTTTCACGGTCACCGTAGGTGTCATGATGATGGCTTGGTCTTGCACAGCGGCAGCATGCTTGAGCTGAGCCGCAAAGACCACCGAAAAGCCGAAAACAATAAGAAAGACAATGCCTGTGAAAAAGCCTAACTTTCGTAACCCAACACGACGCGAACGCAAGAACAAAAAGGCTGAAACGAGCAGTAGTGCGAATGCTGCCAACGACCACCAAGCCCAACGATCTCCCGAGCACATCGCCCTCAAACTTCGCCACCAACGTTCGACAAACGACTGTGGTACAGGCTCAATTTTGTCGACAATGGCAAGATTAGCGATTTCAAGGTTGGTTCGCACCTCTTCATTCGACGGATCAAGCTTCAAGGCCTTTTCGTAAGAATAAATGGCCTTGGGGTATTCACGCATTTTATAATAGGCATTGCCCATGTTGTAATAAACCGGAACCGATTCCAAATCCGTGGCAAGGATCTTCTCATAAAGCTCCACTGCGCTCTCATAATTGCCTGAATTATAAGCCGCATTAGCTTGGTTGAACCATTCTTCGGCAGGGTTCTGGGCAAACGCCCAACCCATCAAGGCTATCATATATATTAATAAGGTGTATCTTTTCATTGTTGTTTTTCCTTTCATTGATTACAAGACTTTTTCCGCTTTAGAAATAACGTCAATGCCACGCTGGTAAAGGTCGTCCATCTTTTCCTCAGCACTGCCAGGAGCAAAACGGGCAAATTCGCAACTGTTAAGCGTGTCGACAAACTGTTGGGTCAGCTCATCGGGTACATTCTTGTCTTTCATCGTTTCACTCACTGTATCCATTGACAATTTGGAACGCTCTATGCCCAACTTGTCGGCAATGTAACCCCACAAGGCCTGCGACATCTCCACATAGAACTTATCCTGGTCCTTGGCTTTCAGGTGTTGATAGGCATTCTTCAAACGACCACGTGCTACCTTATCGGCCTTACGGTTACGGTTGGCTGCCGTATCTTTGGCCATTTCGGCACGCTTCTTCAAGATGAAGAGCAAGGCAACGAAAACCACCAATAGTCCCAACAGAATGGAGAAATAAGTGGAAGAAGCAAAGAAGGTGGTATGCGTGGGCTTCAATTGGGCACCATCATTCATAATGTGACGCACGTCGCTGCCCAAATATTTGATGTCTTCCTGATTGGAGGCATACACGCCACCTTCTCCTTCCGTATCCTTGCCTTTCACCACCGAAAGTTCGTATGGCTCAGAGAGCAAGGTCTGATATGACTCCGTACTAGGATTGAAGTAGGAGAACTCGACTGGCGCAACGGAAAAGTTGCCTGCGCGACGAGGAATAGCCAGATATTCAGCTTTTTTTGTTCCCGTCATACCTTGGGAATTGACATCCGTCGAAGTCGTGATTTTCGGGTCGTAAACTTCAAAGTCGGGGGGGAACATAGGCTCTGGCATCTGCAACAATTCAATGTTGCCCGAACCCGAAACCGTCAACGTGACAGTAACGGCCTCATTGGTGCTCAAATCCGTCTTGTCTATTGACGAAGTAAACTTATAATTGCCCACAGCACCTGCGAAAGAGGCAGGTTTGCCGTTCTCGGGAAGATTCTTCACTTCAAGGCCGAACGATTGCGAAGAAAGTTCCTTCTGCACATTGGTGATGTTGCGATTGAAGAAGGGATCGTTGAAGAAAGCCTCGAAGGGATCCATGCTACGACTGTTGTTGCGCTGGGTTCGAATCTGAGCGACGCATTCCATCGTCATCGGGTCGATGGTGAACTTGCCCGAACGTTGTGGTACAATAAGCATCTTTTGGATTTCGGCCGTTGTATACTCGATACCATTGACATATTCACTCGACTGCTTCAACGTACCGTTATTGTCGGAAATGTCCTTTGTCCAAAAGCCAGCATAGGAAGGCATCTTTGAGAGGGAAACTGACGACACTGGCACCTTGGTGTAAAGCTTGTAAGTCAATACAATTTGTTCACCTACATAGGCCGTTTTTTTGGATGGAATGCACCTCAAGAACAAATCCTTGCCACTGACTTGAGGGTCGTTGGTGTTTTGCTGCGACTGTCCCTGATTGGACGGCCCTCCGCCACCACCTGATGGAACATGACTACCGTCATCGGGTAGCACCTTGATTTCGAAAGGCTCGCTGCTGACTTTATCGCCGCTGACAGTCAGTGAGGCAGAACCGATACGGAAAGTGCCTTCCTGAATAGCCTGCAAAGCAAATGTATAGGAATTGCGCGTAGTACGTGATATAGAGCCGTTGACCACTTGAATGCTCGAGCTGGTCGAGGTGAATGGACCACCCACCACGTTAAAGCCCTCGAACGAAGGCGCCTGAAAATTCCTTCCCTCAGCATTGGCCTCAAACACCACTTGGAAACGCTCACCCACAACGACTTGTTTCTTGGCAGAGACAGTCAAAGTGGGGGTGTCTTGCGCCCAAAGCCACAAAGGGCATAGCATCAATAACAAAATGATTCGTTTATTCATATTTACCAATCTTTATCGCTCTTCTTTTTGGGTTGTTGTCTGACTTTTTGTTCGTTGACCTTTTCCATGGTCTTTTTTTCTTGGTTTTCAAGAGCATCAAGCATACGCTGGGCATCTTCTTTTGACATCTGCTGGTTCTGTTGCTGCTGATTTTGTTGCTGCTGTTGCTGGTCTTGATTCTGCTGTTGGTCTTGCTGTTGCTCTTGATCTTGTTGGTCTTGTTGCTGATCCTGTTGCTGCTGTTGCTGGTCTTGGTTCTCTCCTTCACTCTTCTCGAAGACAGCCGAGACCTCCACATCAAAGTCGGGCATGGTAAAGAAATTGCCTAATGGTTGTACCTTCACAGCCGTGTCGCCCACCTGATGGATGACATATTCCTTGAATTGATAGCCAGGTTCAGGAGCGTTATCTAACTTCACTGTCTCGCGGCGTGTTGCCTCGGTCTGGTCAAGGAGCACATGACCACCTTCGATAGCGGAATCAGCCTCCACCTTGTAGTAATCAGTGGCTTCCACAAAATCGGCCTTTACTGTCACATCAGTGTCGAGCATCTGGAACATGTTGTCATCAGAAACAGGAGCCGAATCTGTGGCATCTCTGTCGCTAACCACATGAAGATCGCCCAGTTGATAACCTTTATCAGGCTTTACGATGATGCCAACATTGTCGCCCGGCTTGACCAAACTATCGGTCACCTTAATGGTACCGTTAGCAACACTATCAACACTGACTCTCAATGCATTGCGGAAGGTAGCGGTCACCGTCACATCAAAGTTGGGCATTTGGAAGGTCGTCTTGTTGACCGGTACCGTATCGTTGCGGTTGCCCGTACGATACACGATGAACTTATCGAGCACAAAGTCGTTTTCACCTTGTGCCTCAAGGGTTACCTGCTGGCCTTCGACGGCCTTATTGCGGTCGGCCTTCACCGTACCGTTCTTGATGTTTTTATCGATCTCGATCTTATGGGCCTGTTTGAACTCAGCCGAAACCAACACATCAAACTTAGGCATGACAAAGCTACTGCCGCTCACATCCACCGTAACCTGCTGATTGTCGGCCCGCACCACTAAGTACTGTGACAAGGCATAATCCTCGTCGGGTTGAGCCGTCAGGGTAACGCGCTGTCCGTTGAAAGCTTCTTTTTCTTTGGCCTCTACCCTACCATGTTCGGGCTGCACTACCCAGACCTTGCTTTTCACCAAATGGGCGCGGCAATACTCCAAGTTGTACAAGGCGTTTTCGTTCTCAGGGTTCAGCTTCAACGATACCTTATATATATTAAAAGCATCATAGTATTTGTTCTGCGCCAAAAGGCAGTTGCCCATGTTGTAAACGGCGTTCGACTTCAACTTGGCATCTGGCGACAAATCAAGCACCTTCTGAAACTCAGTATACGCGGTGTCGTATGACTGCTTGGCATAATACACATCACCCAAATTAAACTGCGCCTTCGCATTGTTTGGCCTAATTTCCAAGGCTTTCTTATAATAAGCAATGGCCTGCTCGTAATTCGCACTTTTATAGTTGCGATTGCCTTTACGGATGGCTTTTTCATCGCTCTGCGCCAAGACCGCCAACGAAGAAAACAGGAAAACGATGATTATTAGATATTTAATGAATTTATTCATTTTTCTTCTCAAAAATATTAAACTTCCTCTCCCAGGCTTTTTTACCCGAAGAAATGAAAATCTCAATCAGCATAAAGACAATGGCAGCAGCTACAAACCATTGGAACTGATCTTCATAATCAGTGAAGACCTTGGCATCGATTTCCGTCTTGTCCAACTTGCTGATGTCATCGTAAATCTTGCTCAAACCCACATTGGAGTTGCTGGCGCGGACATAAAGTCCATTGCCTGCAGAGGCAATCTTTTGCAGCATCTGCTCATCCAATCGGGTGATGATGGTGTTGCCATTGCTGTCTTTGCGATAGCCCGTCTGATGACCGTATTTGTTGTATTCCGGAATGGGGGCGCCTTCAGCGAGACCCATACCGATGGTATAGATGTGCACGCCTTGCTTGGCAGCTTCTTGAGCCGCTTTGAGAGCGGCATCATTCTCATGATCTTCACCATCCGAAATAATGACGATGGCACGGCTGTGGGCTTCATCAGGAAACGACTTGAGTGCCAAATTGATAGCTTCAGCAATGGCAGTACCCTGTGAAGCCACAAGGCTTGTATTAATGGTCGAAAGGAACATCTTCGCCGCCGAATAGTCGGTGGTGATGGGCAGCTGCACGAAAGCCTTATCCGCAAAGACGATGACTCCGATGCGGTCGCCGCGCATCTCGCCAATGAGCTTGTTGATGGCCTGCTTCGAGCGCTCCAAACGGCTTGGAACGATATCCTCGGCATTCATCGAATTGGATACGTCGACAGCAATGTAAAGGTCGATACCCTCACGCTTCACCTCCTCCATCTTACTGCCACTCTGCAAGTTGGCCAAGGCCAAGATGGAGCACGCGATGACAAGTAGGAAAACGATGAACTTGAAGGTAGAACGACGGGAAGAATAACTCGGCACCAGTTGTTCACGCATCTCAATGCGGGCAAAACGCTCGAAACGACGCTTTTGACCGAGGCGGAACAAAATATAGATGATAACCAATATTGGAATGATAGCCAACCAGTAAAGGTATTCAGGGTGTTCAAATCGCAATACGTTTTCCATAGTCTTAGTCCGTTAAAGTCCTGAAAATGGTTTTACGCAAGAGGAATTCAAGCAACAACAATGCCAAAGCCCACGCCACCAAAGGATAGAACTCCTCGTGAAGGCGACGGAACTCCGTCACCTCAATTTTAGAACGCTCCAGCTTGTCGATTTCCTGATAGATTTCGTCCAGCTTTTTATTGTTAGCGGCACGGAAATATTTGCCGCCCGTCGAATTGGCGATAGTAGTTAGCAACTTCTCGTCGATTTCAACCTTAATCTGTTGCATAACCGTATTACCAAATGGAGTCTTTGCAGGATAAGGTGCCATACCGTAAGTGCCTACGCCGATGGTGTAGACGCGAATACCGTATAACTTGGCAATCTCGGCAGCAGTATATGGGTCAACGGAGCCTGCATTGTTCATACCATCAGTGAGCAAGATGACCACTTTCGAGATGGCTTCACTGTCCTTGAGTCGGCTGATGGCCGTCGCCAAACCGTCGCCAATAGCGGTGCCGTCATCAATGAGGCCGTTTTTCATCTCAGCCAGCATGTTGAGCATTACACCATGGTCGGTGGTCAGCGGCACCTGAGTGAACGACTCACCCGAGAAGATAACTAAACCCATACGATCGCCAGGACGGCCTTGTACGAACTCGGAGGCCACCTGTTTCGCTGCTGTCAGACGGTCGGGCTTGAGGTCGCGTGCCAGCATTGAGCCTGAAACGTCCATTGCCATCACGATATCAATACCTTCGATATTCGAGGTCGAATTGGTTGACGAACTCTGTGGACGCGCCAAAGCCACGATAAGTAAGGCCAAGGCTGCCATCTTCAAGCCAAAAAGCGAATGACGGAACCATGCTTTCCATGTCCTCGGCAGCTTGACCATCCCCTTTAGGTCGGAGAAGTTCATCGATGCTTCCTGTTTCTTGTGGCGCAGGATGTACCATACGATGGCCAACGGCACTAGCAGCAAAAGCCACAGCAACTTGGGATTTGCAAATTCAATGTTTTCAAACATTTGTCACCTCCTCCTTTACTGCAGGTTCTTCTTGTTTCTGCTTCTTCATCTCAGCGAGTCTCGCTTCTTCCTCTGCTTTGCGCTGCTTGTATTGCGCATAACTCTCGTTGACGAATTCCGTCATGCTGTTCATAGCGTTCTCGCTTTCCAGATTGGAGCTCGAATACTTGGCGAACTTCACCAAGTCGGCGACTTCCATGGTGTCTTTCAACTTGTTGTAGGTCTCTTGCGAGAAATGCAACGGCTTGACTTCCTCGAGGATGTCGTCAGTGGTCATTTCGACAGCGTTCACACCGAACTGACCTTCTATGTACTCTCGGGCGATATCAGTGAGCGAGGAAAAATATTCCTTCACCTTGCCCGACTGCCAAAGCTTCTGCTGACGCAAGTTTTCCAAGTCGCCCACCGCCTTGTCGTAAGGCGGGATGACAGGACCACGGACGATGTTACCCTCGGCATCCACCTTGGGTTTTCGGTGCTTGCGCCAATACCAAATGCCAATAACGAGCAGCACCAACAGCAAGGCACCCAAAATCCACGGGAACACCTCTTTAAACTTTACCGGTGCGTCGATGGGTTCCACAATGGGCTTGTAAGCCAAAGTGGTGTCGACCGCCATAGTGGTCGAATAAAGACGAATGGGGTCGGTATAGGCATTCAGGCGATTGGGGTCGTCGAACGAACGGGCATATTTCAAGGCGATAGGTGGCACCTGCACTTGACCTGTATCGAAGGTCATTAGGGTCAATTGTTGCTTCACGATGACATTGCTGTCAGCGTCGGCGGTGCGTTCCACCTCGCTGCGCTTGATGATGTCAAGCTGCTCCGACAGCGTGTCGGTGGCAAAGTCGTTCCATTCCACAAACCAGCCGTAGGGCACCTTGAGGCTCAAATCGAGCGTGAACGGTTTGCCCACCTGCACGTCCGTGCTTTCAACCTTGCCGTCCACCTCCACCTGTTGTGCCTTGAGTCCGCCGAACAGGGCGAATGTCGCCATCAAAAACAAAACATATTTCTTCATCTTCTTGCCTCCCTTTTCTTAAAGAGTTGCATCAAAGGTTTCACATAATCTTCATCGGTGTAAATCAGCGAGTTGTCGATACCGTGTTTGGTGAACTCGCGGTTCAACTCCAACGATTTGTATTGAATCATCTGTTGGTAGGCGTTGTGCCAGGCGCGGCTCGAGGTGTCAACCCAGCGTTCCTTGCCCGTCTCCGAGTCGCGAAACTTCACCAGACCCACCTTAGGGATGTCAATCTCACGGCGGTCGGTGATACGCAAGGCGACGAGGTCGTGCTTATTAGCCGCAATCTGCATCTCCTTCTCAAAACTCTTGTCCGTCATGAAGTCGGAGATGAGGAAGGCCGTGGTGCGGCGCTTGATGGCCGAGGTCAGGAAGCGCAAGCCCTCACCGATGTCAGTACCACGTTCCGTCGGCTTGAAGTCAACGATCTCGCGGATGATGCGCAGGATGTGTGAACTACCCTTCTTGGGCGGAATGAACTTTTCAATCTTGCTGCTGAAAAAAATCACGCCCACCTTGTCGTTGTTCTGGATGGCAGAAAATGCCAAGACGGCTGCCAATTCGGCAGTCAGGTCACGCTTCGACTGACTCTGCGAGCCGAAGTCGTTGGAACCCGACACGTCGATGAGCAGCATGACCGTCATCTCACGCTCTTCCTCAAAGATCTTGACGAAAGGCTTGTTGAAGCGGGCGGTGACGTTCCAGTCGATGTTGCGGATGT
>JAEEGK010001480.1_pt1 | contig 58945 bp, 38 predicted proteins | sample 8958771 | NCBI WGS metagenome assembly JAEEGK01 (sample SAMN16246547, study PRJNA631951) | gut metagenome | biome: gut microbiome; feature: rumen; material: SC-attached | host: Bos | place: Iran: Karaj | collected 2018-10 | reverse complement strand
TAATTTTACATTCATCATTTGGTTTTTTAACTAAATATTGTCCTTTATTTTGTGTATAACAAAAATAACAAATTTGTGTATTACATTTTATATTATAGCATTTTTTTATACATTTATCACAACTTAAGTTAATACATATAGAACATTTTTTTAAACAATTTTCACAATAAAACAATTGTTTAATTTCATTTTCATTTTTTTCATTATTATCATTTTTTTCATTTTCATAATTATGATTTTTATCATTTGAACAAATTTTTGAACATCTATTACAAATTATTTTTTTACATTTATTACATATTCTTGAACAATTAAAAGTAACATGACAATTTGAACAATTTTTTTTTAATATTTTATTTTTTTTTCTTTCTTTTCTTTTTGTTTTTTTTTCTTCTATTGTATTATTTCCTAAATCTAATTCAGGATTTATATTTTTTTTATTTAATAAAATATTATTAATAAGTAATTTTTCAAATTCATTTTTTTTTTCTTGACAATCAAATTTATCACTTAATTCAAGTCTAAATCTATCTTTAAATGTTATAATATTTAAATTAATATTTTCTTCATTTTCATTTAATTCAGTAAGTTTTTTTCCAATTAAAAAAACTTCTGAATCTAATTTAATAATTTCATTTATTAATTTTTTTTTTCTAATTTCTTTTTCATTTTCTATATCTTTATATTCAATAATTAATTCACTTTCAATAAAAGACTGTTTATCTTTAATTAAATTAATAATTTCATCAATTTTTTCTTTTAAATTTCTAATAAAAACTTTCATTTTATTTACATAATCTCTAAAATTTATATTTAAAGTTTTTTCATATTCTGAAATTAATTTATTATAATGTCTAAATAATCCAATAAAATCATTTTCATATACACATTTATGATTAATATCATCATTAATTAAATCAATTAAACAATTAGAACATTTTTTAATTTCTCCAACACAATTTTTATTTCTTTGATGAAAATTTAAACAATTATCACAATCAATAAAATTATTTTTTTGACATTTAATAATATGTTTTTCAATTTCATTTAAAAAAACTAATTGTTTACAAATATAACATTCAATTTTATTTTTTTCACAATTAATAATTAAATGATTAACTTTTTCAATAAAAATAATATTTTCAGAACATTTTTCACATTTTATTTTTCTATAATTACAATGTTCTTCATGAATTTTTATTTCTTTTAATAAAATATTTGCATTACATCCATTTTCAATAAATTTACAATTAACTTTTATTAAATTTATTTGATGATTTATTATTGAATTTTTTATTTCTAAAATATTAAAAGGATTACATCTCATTGGACAATCATTTGATTTTTTTTTCCATTCTTCAATACATTCTTTACAAAATATTGTATGACATTTTGTACACATATAAGGATTTAAGGGAATCATATTATCAATTGGACATTCTAATGAATCTAATAAAAGAATTTCTTCTGGATTTGATATTTCATTTTTTTCTATTTTTAATTTTTCCATTTTTTAAAAAATTTTTTTTAATTTAAAATGGTTATTTTTGTAATTTTTTTTTTAAATTAAATATTAATTTTATTTTTTTGTTTATATATATTAACTTTGAAATAAATATATATCTTACTAATTTAATTATATTAATTACTAATAATTTGATAAAATTGTTCATATAATTTTTCTGAACAATTATCTTTTATAAATATTTTAATATCTTCAATTTGAAATTTTAAATTATTAAATGAAGTTTCGAGATTTTTAATTTTTTCTTTTTGTAAATTAATTAATTTTTCTTTTGCTAAATTTTCATTTTTAAAAGATTCACATTCTTCAATTAAAAGTTCAATATCTAATTTTGCAGATTTAAGTGAATTTTTAGTTAATTCAAATTCATGATTATCAAATTGTAATTTATCTAATTTTTCATATAATAAATCAATAGTTTCATAAGTTTTTAAATTCTTTGAAGATGAATTATCTAAAATCATTTCTAATTCTTTTTTATATGAATTTAGATAATTATCTAAAATTTCTTTCAAAGATTTTTCTGATGATAATTCTAATTTTTTATTTATTAAATTTATATTTAATTCATTTATTAATGATTGAAAATCATTAATTAAATTTTTACATTTTGTATTTAAATCTTCATTATCTTCTTTAATTAAATTATCATTTTTATTATTAATTTTCTTTTCTAACATATCTTTTAAAATTTTATTTTCATTTAATAATTTATCAAATAAAATTTGATTACTTTCAAAATTAGAAATTTTTAATTTTAAATTTAAATTTTCTTTTTTTAATTTTTCATTTTCATTAATTAATTCTTTTCTTTCATTTAATTTTTTTTCTAAAATCATATTTTCATTTTTTAAACTATTAAATTCTTTTTTCAAATTATCATTTTCAATTTTAATATTTTCAATCTCTAAATATTTTTTTTTAAAACTTAATCTTTCACTATCAATTTTCATAATTTGTAACTTTAAATTTTTACATTCATTTTTATAATAATCATCTCTTTCCATACTAATTTCATTAGTAGAATCATTATCATCAGAATCAATAATATTATCAATTTCATTATTAAAATTCTCAATTTTTTTATTATTCATCATATGACTTAAAATAATTTCTTTTTTTGATATTTCCATAACTTTCAATTCAGGTTTAATTTCTTTATATTCTTTAACAAAATCATCATTTAAAATATCATCTAAAGATAATCTTTCATTAGGATTAATTTTTAATATTTTTTCGATTAAATTTTTAGCTTTAAAATTAATATTTTTTGGCCAATTAATTTTACCTTTAATAATATTTTTAAATCTATCATTATTATTATTTGCAGAAAAAGGAGAATAATTACATATCATTTCAAATAATAAAACACCAATTGACCAAATATCAATTTTTTCATCATAAAACTCTTTTTTAATAATTTCTGGGGCAACATATTCTGGAGTACCACAAAATGTATTAATTTGTTCATTATTATTATAATGAGTGGCCCAACCATAATCACATAATTTAATTCTTAAATTATTATCTAATAATAAATTTTCTGGTTTAATATCTCTATGAATAATATTTAATGAATGTAAATATTTTACTATTGAAATTGTTTCTCTTAAAAATTGAATTATTGTTTCATTATTTAATTTATTTTTTTTCATATATGAGAATAAATTTCCATTATTTGCATATTCCATTATCATATAAATTTTTTTATCATCTTCAAAATGATTTACTAATTTTATACTATGAGGATGATTTATTTCATACATTATTGATAATTCTTTATTTAATTGTTTTATTAATTTTTGTTCAATTATATCTCTTTTATTTAATATTTTTATACAATATTCTTTTTTTGTATTTATATGAATTACTTTCCATACTTTACCAAATGCACCATTTCCAATTGGCTTATTTCCTATTAATTCAAAGTCATTTTCTATACATTCTCTCTCTAATCCTAATTCAACAGTTGGTGATAAATATAATAATCTTTTTTTTAATTTTTTTATTTTTGTGTTTTCTTTTTTTATTTTTGTTTTTGATTTTTTTATTTCATTATTGGACATTATGTAATTGTTTTTTAATATTATTTTTTATTAAATAATTTTTTTAAATTTTGTATTTTATATTTAAAAAAAATTATATAAAAAAATTATAATATATTATAATTTTTATTTAAAAGTTATTTTATTTTTGTATCTATCTGTATGAATTATATCTTTATTTGAATGGTTTTTTTGAAGTTTTCTTAAACTTAAATTATTATTTATATTTATATTACTATCAATTTTTTTTATATTTACAATATTATTTTTTATAACTCTATTTTGACTTGAATTTTTTGTACTTTTAATATTATTTGTACTAATTTCTTTCTTTAAATTTTTTTGCAATATATTTAATGGAGTTTTTTGAATTTTATTTTTATCAATAATTGAACGTTTATTAATAGTTGAATTAGGATTTGAAATATTATTTTTATGAAAATGAAAATATTTACTTAATTCTTCAAATAAATTTATTCTTAAAGAATTTTTTCTATCACTTGAACTATCTTGTAAAATATAATTTTTATGAATAATTTTTCTTAAATTTAATTTTGGAATAACATTCTTTTTACTCTTACTTTTATATATTTTATTATAATTATTATTAGAAATACATTTACTATTATTATTAAAATAATCATTATTATTAGTATTTTTACTTTTTATTTTTTTATTTGGTGATATAAAAACTTTTTTATGAGTTTGATTATTTAAAGTTGTATTTTTTATATTATATAATTCATTTCCTGTATAAGTATTTAATTGTTTTAAATTTTTATTAATTTTATTTATAATATTAGAGTTATATACAAATTTATCTTTATTTTTATTTTTTGATTTTGATTTTGAATTTGATTTATTATTTTTAGTTTTTTTTATATTATTATCAACTTTATTATTTGAAAATAACGTTGAAAGAAAATTTTTATATTTATTAGAATCAATTTTTCCTTTTGAAGAAGGTGAAATTTTACTTTTTATTTTATTATCTTTTATTATTAAATTTGGACTTAAAAATACATTTTTTCTTTTAAAAATATTTTTATAAGATGAAGGACTTGAAAAAATTTTTTTATTAGAAAATTTAGGAGAACATGAAGTATTTGTAGATAAAATATTTTTCTCTGTTTTAGTTGTAGAATTCATAAAATGAATATTTTTTTTTCTTTCTAATACTTTCATTTTAGAATTAGTATTAAATAAAGTAGAAATTCCTCTTATAAAATTTCTTTCTTTTAAAAATTTATGTCTATCTTTTATTTTATTAATACAATTATTATTATTTTTAACATTATTATTATTTGAATTATTAGAATTAATATTATTATTATCATTTTTATTTTTATTATTCTTAATTAAATCAGATAAATTTTCATAATAATTAATTTTTCTTATTAAATCTTGAGCTTCAATATCACTTTGTGTATTATTAAAAGAAGAATAATTAGTATATAAAGACATAGTAAAACTATTAATAGTCTTTAATGCACTAGTATTAAAAATTTTACTACTTAAATCTTCTTTTTCTTCATCTTCATCTTCTTCATATAAATCATAATATTTCCATTGCATTTGATCAATAACTTTTTGTTTTCTTTTTATATTTTTATACATAAATTTTGATTCTGGAATTGCAGTATAATTTGCATATATTTTACAATATTGTTCATAAAAATTTAAAATTTTTGGTAATTTAATTATCATTTCATTTTTATTATAAAATCTTTTTAAAAATTCATTATTATCACCATATATTAAAAATTCTTTAAATGCTTCTACGAAATGACTTTTTTCATTATATATTATATCATTTATTATTTTTATATTATAAAATGTATTTGGAATATCATATCTCCAAACTAATTTTAAATTTACTATTTGTTCTATTCTTTTTCTATAATAATCTAAGTTTTTTTTTTTTTTTGAATTTAATTGATTATAATCTATACTGTTATTCATATTTAAAAAAAAATAAATTCAAATTTTAATTTTAAACAAATTCTAAAAAATAGAATTAAATAAAAAAATTAAAACAAATTAAAACAAATTAAAAAAAAAAATTAAATAAAAACTATATTTTTTTTTAGTTAATAAATTTGCAACATTCTAAAACATTATTTGGATTTCTTATAATAGATTTAATGGCAGCATCAAAATTAATAAAAGAAATATAATTAGGAGCAATTAAATCAATTTTTTTATTAGTTGTTACTAAAGTAAAAGAAACAAAATCATATTTTAATAAAAATTTACTTTCTTTATCTAATTTAGTAATTTTTTTTTCTTTAACTTTTAATAATTTAGAAGCCAATTCTCCTAAAAAAATATCTTCAATATCAAAAATATTAATACTCATTTCATAATGATTATTACTTTTATGTTCTGGTTTTTTAATTTCTAAAGTTCCTTTTTTAGTATTTAATTTAAATATTCTTAAAATATATCCACATTCTTCAGGAGGAAATTTATCTGCCTTTAATGGATTAAAATTCTTTCTATGAAGTAAAGTATAATTTACATTATCAAATCTTTTATAAATATTTAATCCATTTATTAATGGATGTAATTTTTGAGATAAAGAAGAATTTTTTGTTGGAATTATTATATCATTTAAATTATTTAAATTGTTTAAATTATTATTTTTTTCATAGTAACTATTTATATTTTTTTCTTGTTGTAATTCTACTCCTCCTAATTTATTAAAGTTTTCTAATGTTGATTTTATTGTTTCATTTACACTTATTATATTATTTTTCTTTTTTGGTTGAGATTTTGATTTACTTCTTAATGAAGAATTTATTATATTTGTATTATTATTTGATAAAATTGGATCTTCTATTATATTATTTTTAATTGGAATATCATATTGAAAATTTAATTCTTGTTCATTATGTTCTAATTTTAATTTTTCATTATTTTGTAATATTAAATTTTTTTTCTCATTTAATATACTTAATTGACTATTTAATTCTTTTATTTTTTGTAAATAAAAATTAACATTATGTTCATTTTGTAATTTTTCTTTTTCTATTTTAATTTCTTTACTTTGATCATCTAATGTAAATTGCATTTTATTTTTTAAATCATTTTGTGCTTCATCTAAAATTTTTTTTTCTTTTTGTTTCTCATCTATAAAACTTAAACAAGATTGAAATTTTTGTAATAAAGTATTATAAATATTATCTAAATTAGTCATTTCATTTTTATAAAATTCACATCTATCATTATATGAATTAATAAATGAAATATATTCATTTAATTTATTCTTTTTATATGTATGATCTAAAATAACATTTTCTAAAAATTTTTCTTTTTGTACTTTAAATACTTTATCTAAAATTTTAACTCCATAAATTTTTTTCATATTTTTAAAATTTTCTTCATTATTTTCTAAATAAGATTTAAATTGTACATCACCTAAAGTTTGTAAATTAACTCTTAAGTTTTTATCTCTTATATTTATTGTTTCTTTTATTTCTTTTATTTCATTTTCAATATTTACATTTTCTAATTTTTTTTCTTTAATTTCATTTTCATTATTTAATATTTTTTCATTAATTAAATCAATTTCTTGATTAATTGAATTTAATTGATTATTTGTATTAAAAGATAATTCTTTAAATTTACTTATTTTTTTTTCTTTAATATTTAATTCTTTAAAATATTCTTCAATTAAATTTGAAATTGATTTCATTTCTTCAAAATTTAAATTTGAATCTTTAGTCATTAAATCAATAATTTCATTTTTAAATCTTAATTCAAAATTATTTTCTTCATTTACATTTTTATTTCTAATTAAATAAATATATTTATTAAATAAGTTTTCTAATTCTTTTTCATCTTTATCAATTTCTTGTATTATACTTATTATTTTTGAACTTTCTTCTTGTAAATTTAATATATTTTGACTATCATTTTTTTCTTCATCTCTAGACATAAATTTCTTATTTTTACTTTTTATTTTTTCTATTTCTTCATCAATTAATACTTTTTCATTTATTTTTTCCTTTTTAAATTCATTTAATTCATTTTTTACAATATTTAAATTATCTTGAAGTGATTTTATTAATTTTTCATTTTGTTTTGGAGAAGTACCAAAAAAGTTTTTAATAATATCTTTTAAATTATTCCATATTAATAAATCACTTATATTTTTAGTAATTTCATCTTCTAAAGTTTTTAATTTATTATCTGAATTTAATTTATTAATTTCTCTATTTGAATTATCATTATTTTGAATTATAACTATTTGTTTAAGTAATTGTTCTCTATTTTCTTCTAAATTATTATTTTCTTTTTTCATTAATTTAATTTTATTATTATTATTATTTAATTTATATTTCAAATCTCTTAATTTATTTTCTAATTGAAAATCTTCTTGAATAAATTTAAATTCTTTTGGATAATCATTTTCTAATTGTTTTAAATTTTCTAAATTTTCTTCTACTTCATATTGTAGATTATTTAATTCATTATTATAAGATAAATAATCTTCTTTTAACATAAAAGTTTGATTATATAATAAATCTTCAACTTGTTCACTTTTAATTAATTGACTTTCTATTTTTTCATTTTTATTTTTTATTTCATTATAAATATTTTGATATTTTAAAATTTCTTCTTTAAAATTATCTAAATTTCTCTTTTGTATTTCATAAATTTTTTGTTCTTCATCATTTAATTTTGTAATTGTATCTCTTATTTCTTTTTGAATTTTATCAATTTCTGAATCTAATTTTCTTAATTTATTATCATTTGATAATTGTTGATGTTGTCTATTTTTTTTTTCAATTGTTAAAATTGATTCTGTGTTTTCTCTATTTCTAATTGAATCAATTCTTCTTGAAGTATTATTTGCTGTTTTATTTTGTCTTGTTTGATTTACTGAATTTAACATTTTTTTATAATTGAATTTATAATTTTTTTTATTTTGTTATATTTTTTTTTCTTTATTTATTATATAATTATATTAATTAGTTTAAAAAATAATTTTTTTTTATTTTTTTCAACTCTTTTAAAGTTTTTTATTGATTAATAATAATTATAAATATATATAATTATTTATTATTTATATTTCTTTTCTAATGTTTTTTATTTAAAATAAAAATCACTTTTTTCAATTTAGATTAAAATATATAAAATGAAATATCGAAAATAATTTCCTATATAAATCTAAACTGAAAAAAGCATATTTATTTATTATTACACCATTTATATTCTTATACTAGAATTTTGACTTAAAAATGATTTATTATCATCATTTTCAATATCATTTTTATTTTCTTTATTCTCAATCTTTCTATATATTTTAATATCTTTCACAGAAATAAATTCATACTCATAATCACTTTCAATAAAATAATTAATTATATAATTCATACAACTTTTATATTCTTTTAAATGAATCATATAAATAAATTTCAAATACATCATATTTTCAGAAGGTAATTCAAAATATTTTCTGCATAAATGAATAATACTAAATGCAATTGAATAAGAATCAAATTTTAAATTAATATCAGATAAAATTAATTTTGTTAACATTCTTAAAGTAAAATTATACATTTGAGTAACTTTATTATAATCATTAATTTCATTTTCAAAAATAAAACCACAATAAAGAAAATGTAATAAAATTTCAAAAGAAGTAATATCACAAATATCATAATTTAATTTTTGTAAAATTTCAATTTCTGCTTCTTGAATTTCTTCAGACTCATATTCATAATCATTTTCAAATGAAATAAAATTATTATAATCAAAAGGAAATGCATCTTTTTCAATTAATTTTTCACCTAAAATAAAAGATGCAATAATATACATTTGAAAATCTAATCTTTCTAAAAATTCTATTTTTGATATTATTCTATCTAAATATGATAAAGATATAAAAAATACATTATCATTTGTTTTATATGAAGTACATAATTTTTTTAAAAATTGAATTCCATTTATTCGATTATTTTTATAGTAATTTGTTACGTTTATTGTTTTATCATTTTTAAAAGAGTTTTTTTTTAAATTAATTAAATGAATTAAAGGATCTAATGTAGTTTTATTTATAAATTTTATTGGCTTTATAAAATTTCCTAATACTTTTTGTGATTTTTTTATTATTAAAATTCCACAATTTGAACAATATGATTGATTATAAATTGTACTTTTTATATTAGATTTTTCATGATTACAAGTATTTTTAAATGACATCCTCCTTTTTTTTATTTAATTTTTTTTATAATTAATATTTTTTCATTGAAAAAAGAAAAAATTACTTTTTATATATTATAAAAATATAAAACTGATTTAAGAAAACAAATCTATTAATATATAGAAAAAAACAATTAAAAAATAAATAAATCAAAAATGAAAAAAGAGAAACATAATTCTATAAGAACTATTAATTCATTTTTTAGACAAACAAAATCACCTTTGAAGAGTAAAGTAACTTGTTCAATTAAACCAATAATTTATGATATTCCAAATGATTTAAATATAAAATCAATATTTTATAATATGCTTTTATTATTAAAAAATGAAAATTATTTAAATTATTATAAAAAAATAAATAACAATGAAAAAACAATAAGATCTTCATTTTTAAAATTAATGAAGAAATTTATAATCTCAAATAAAATAAATAATCGAATTTCATTATTATCAATTTATATTTATGATATTTTAATTAAAAAAAATAATAATGAATTAACTTTAGAACAATTAGGTTTAGGTTCTTTAATTTTAGTAACTAAATTTTTTTATGAAAAAGATACTTTAATTCATAATAATATTTTTAAAAAATTTAATTTAAATTCAAAAGATTATTCATTTAAAGATTTATCTTTATTAGAAATTAAATGTTTACAAATTTTAAATTATAATTTAAATTATATTAATCCAATTAATTTCTTAGATTTATTTTTCTTAAATGGAATAATATTTACAAGTGATAATTTAAATAAAGAAGATTCAAGAAATATTTATCAATTATCAAATAAATTAATAGAATATTTTATGGCAATAAATAATGAATATACTAAATTTCATCCTTTTATTTTTGTTTGTTCAATTATTAGTCTTTGTAGAGAAATAAATAATTTAGAAAAATGGCCTGAATGTTTAGAAAGTATTTTTCATATTTCTTTTTCTGATTTTGAAGAAGTTTTTAATTATTTAAAAGAACTTTATAAAGATATTAAACAAAATAATGATGATATTCAAAAAGTTAATAGTATTTCTTCAGAAAAGATAAATAATAATTCTAAAAGTAATAATGAGATTTCTTTAAATATTGAAAAATTTATTGTTAAAAATGATGAAAGAAAAAAAATTGATAATGAAGAAGAAAAAGAAAAAGAAAAAAATTATTATAATTCACCTAATAAAAAACATAATATTGAAAATAATAAATCACCTTTTAATTATAAAACACCAGTTAAAGGAAATAAAAATGTGAGTTATTATATAAATAATAAAAATACAAATAATAGTATTATTAATAATAATCTCAATAATAATAACAATAATAATATTCAAATTAATACTTATTCAAGTCGTCAAAAATGTTTATTTTTAAATGTAAATAACTATTTAGAAGATAAAGAAAAAATTAAAAATAATAAAATAAAAATAAATCAAACAAAAAATTTTGGAGAAATATTTAGAAAAAAATTATCAAATAATACAACAAATATAAATACAAATGTAAATGGAAATGATATTAATGTTGAAAAAACATATAAGAAAAAAACAGAACCAATATCAAGAAATATTAATAATAATTTATTATTAAATACTTTTAATTCAGATGGAATAAAATTTATTTCTGAAGAATCAAAACAATTAAATAATAATAATACAATTTCAACTAATAATATTAAAGAAAAAAATGAGCAAAAATCGAGAAATAATCTTTCTTTAGAAAATTATAAGAGATTTAATATTACAATGAATAATCAAATTCCTCATGATTTATTAGAAAAAAGAGTAAAAAATTTGAGTTTAATTGTAAATCATTTATTAAGTAATCATAATAATAATATTTTATAATGAACAATAAAAAGAGTTTTTTATATAATTTTTCACTTTTAAATATATATTTTTATATTATAAAAAATATACTTTATTTGTTTTTTTTATTTTGATAATTATGTAAATAATTTATTTTTATTAATTATGTATTTTAAAAAATGTAATAATTAATAATTATATATGGCTAATAAAGTTTATGATTTAGAATTTAAAAGTATAAATTTCAATATTTATAATATTATTTTATAGTTAGTCATGCAAAATTAGGAAATGCAAAAGAATTATTAGAAGAAGACCCAAAATATGAATTTAGAATATATTTTTCAAGAAAAAATACAGAAAAAGAAATTATTGAAAATTTATCAACAGAAAAAGTAAAATTATCAAGTTCATTAATGTTTTTCAATAATGAATCCATAAAATTGTAAAATAAATTTATAATAAAAAAACTACTTTTTTAGTACTGATATTGATATAAAAGCAGATAAATTAGAAATATCATTTATTGTTTTAAAAGATAGAATTCAAAGATTTAAACCTTTAATAATTGATGTAAGAAATTTAAAAATTGGAATTGAAAAAGATGAAATATGGACTTTAGAAAATAAAAGTTATATTAAATTAAAATATTTAATATCAGAATCAAATGAAAAAAAAGAAAAAATTTCAGAAGATGAAATGAAAAAAATAATAGACCAAAATAAAAAAGGAAGAAATACAAATAATACAAATACATTAAATTATGGACCAATAAAAACTTTAAGAGAAGATACAAAAGATAAAGTAACAGAATCACCAAAATTAAAAGTAAATTCATTTTTAAAATTAATTCCCCCAAGTCCAGAAAATCAAATAAAAATAATATCAAAAAAATCAAGTAATAATATAAATGATTTAAGTAATAATTCATCAAATCATAATAGTAGTAATAATAATAATAATATAAATAGTCCTCAAAAAAAAAAAAGTGTATTTAGTATAAATAATATAAATCAAAATGATAATCCAATGCCAATGATATATAATGAAACAAATAAAGATATTTTAACAAATAGAAAATTATCAAATATTTCTACTCAAAGAGATATTAATAATTCAATAGAAATAATTGAAGGAATTGATATAAATTTATCTCCTTCTTCAACTTTATCAGATACTGTTAATTCACTTTTAAATAATAATAATAATAATAATAAAAATCAATATGAAACTTTTTGTATTGGAATTTTTATTTCTGGATTAAATAATAAAATAAATAGTGATTATATAATTGAAGGAGGAGAAGAATTTTTTTCTCCTTGTGAACATGAAGAATGTAATTTATTACCTTCAATTAAACCTCAATTATTAGAATATTATATTAATAAAAATTATCAAAATCAAATTGAAATTAATAATAAAATTTCTGAATTAACTTTTCCTTTAGGAATTAAATTATGTTATTTTTGTAATTATGATAAAGTAAATAAAATTATTTCAAATGAACCAAGAGTTAAACAAACTTTTTTTAATACAATTAGAAATAAAAATGGAGAAATTTTTTATATTGCAACTTTACAATATTTTGTTAAATATAGTAAAGAAGAATATAAAAAAAAATTTAAATTTGATCCTTTAGAATTTTTTATTAGTAAAAATCCTCAAAATAATAAAGATAAAAAATTTATTCAAATTCATAAAAGTTTATCTCATTTATTAATAAATGATAATGTTTTAGTTCCAGAAAGTATTTCTTTAATATCAAAAAAACCTTATTTTTATGCAATGGATATTTGTTTAAAAACTTTAATTCTTTTACAAAAAGAAGAAATGAATTCATTAATTAATCATATTATTAATGAAGTACCTTGTCCTTTAAAAAATAAAGAAATTGAATTTTATTTACCAAAAAGTAAAATTCCAATTAAATTAAAAAGTTTATATAATACTAATTCAATTGAAAATATTGCTCAAATTAATATAAAAAAAATATTTGATATTTTTAATATTGAAATGATTATTAATATTTTTCATTTTATTTTATTAGAACAAGAAATTTGTTTTATTTCAAATAATTATACTTTATTAGGTGAAATTTCTTATTTTTTTTCTACTTTAATTTTTCCTTTAACTTGGGTTGATACTTTTTCTTTAATAATGAATTATAGTAATATTGATTTATTACAATCTCCAATTCCTTTTATTATGGGAATAAATGAATATCTTTTAAAATATTGTGATAAGAAAAAAATATTTAAAAATAATCCAGAAATAATTATGATATTTATTGATAAAAAACATTTTTCTTTAAGTAAAACTAGGAAAAAATTAAGTAAAAAAGATATTATAAAAGATTTAGGTTTACCTGATTTACCAGATAAAGTATATAAATTTTTAACAAAAGAATTAAAATTTTTTAATTCAAAAATAAATAATTTAACTAATACTGAAATAAATCAATCAATTAGAGAAATTTTTATTAAAGCAATGATAATATTAATGGGTGATTATAAAAATTATACTTTCTTAACAGAAGAAGAATTACCTTTATTTAATAAAGAAGCTTTTGCGAATGCACATGGACAAAAAGATATAAAATTTTTAAGTGAAATTATTAGAACTCAAAGTTTTATTCAATTTTTATATAATGAAAGACAATTAAAAATTCAAAATTATGAAAATTTAGAAGAAAATGAAAAAGAAAAAGAAAAAGATAAATATACTTGTATTGATATAACATATTTTTTAAATATGATAAGTAAAAATTCAAATTTAATTAATTCAGAACAAATTAGAAAAAGAGCAAATTCTGTTACTTCAAATAAAAAACAAAGAGATTCAAGTGTTGGTTCAAGAGATAATTCTTTTATTCAAAATCATTTAAATTCATCTTTTCATGTTCAACAAGTAAAAAATGAACAAAAAGTTTATAATTTAACTTCCGTGAATTTAAATAATTCAAATGTAAGTAATGCTTCAAATGTAAATTATAATAAAAATAAAAATGTAATAAGAAAATTTTTATTAATTCCTTATTTTATGACAAATTCTTTTTCAATTAATAGAAATACAATTGAAGATTACATATTAAAAAATTTAAAAAGAAAAAATTGGAAAGATATAAATTCAGATGAACAACATTGTTTTATATTATCAAATAAAAGAGAATATAAATTTAATAATATAAAACAAACAAAAGTATATTTATTAAATATAAATAATAATCAACAAGAAAGATTAAATAATTCAAATGTTTCAAGAAGTAAAAGTTTAAAAAAAAATTATGGTAATAACACTGCAGAAATAAATGTAAAAAAAAGTGTTTCATTATCAAATTTAAGAAATATAAGTTATTTAAAAGGACAAAATGATATAAATAATAAATTAATATCTCAAGTTTTTAAAAATATTTGTACATCAAAAATAAGATTAAATAATAAAACATTAGAACAAATAAATCAAGCATTAAAAAATTTAAAATCAAGATTATATTTTGCAAAATTAATTTTTCCAGAAGCCTTAATTTCAAATGAAGAAAATCATAAATTATTAACAATACAAAGTTATTCAGATTTTTTAAAAATAATGAAAATTGCATTAAATAATTTAACAGAAAAAGAATTTGAAGTAGGAAGATTAATGACTTTAGCTTGTTTTTCTTATTATAAAATTGAAAAAGGTGAAAAAATAAAATATATATATGAAGACTTAATTATTGGAGCTTATCCTTGTAAATTATGGATTAATGAAGATTTTTGGGTTGAATTTTTTAATTATGAACTTGATGATGAAGGTTATGATGAATTTAATTTAAATCATTCTTGGGATATTAATTTTGAAGAAAATAATGAAATTAGATTAGAAGATGCAATTTTTACTTTAGCTGATATTATGTTAAGATTAAATTTAAATAGAAATAGTACTAAAAAAATTATTTTGGAATTAATTATTCCTAAATATCAAATTAAAGATGAGAAAGTTAAGGAAATTAAAATGAAATTAGAATAAAGGTTTTTTTATATTTATTTATTTATTTTATTATTTTTTTTTTTTTTTGTTTAGTTTTTGTTTTTTAAAGGAATTTTTGAATAATCAAAATTATATTAAAAAAATTATTTTTTTTTATTTTTTTTTATTTTTTTTTTCAATATACTCTTATTTTTATAATATAAAAAGTTATTTATTTATATTTATAATGATATTAATTTTTTTATTCTTTCCTTTTTTTATTTTAAAATTTTTTCTTAAAAAAATAAATTTTTTTTTTCTTTAAATCTTCAAATTTCTTATTCTTAATATTTATAATATCATTTTTATAAAACAAAAAAAAAGATATGAAACATAAAAATTAATCATCAATATTAACACTTTTCATACTTGGTTTCGAAAGAACAGAATTAGTAATAGAATTAATATCAGATTCACTATTTTCATCATCAATTTCTTCATTAATATTAATATTTTTATTAATAATAAATTGATTTTCCTTTTTTTTTTTTTCTTTTTTTTTATTTATGCATTTCTTAATACAAAAATCACATTTTCCACAATTACAAATTTTATTATCAAAATTAATTTTATCACTATTTCTAACTTGATTAAAATTAGTATTACTTTTATTTTTTTCAAATTTTTCTTTATCAATAACAATATCATCACTAGCAAATTTTTTAACATAATCTCTAATTTTAATATTATATTTCTCAGGATCACTTTGTAATAATTTTGCAGCATCATTATTTAAAGGATCAGAAGGATTAGGATATAATAAAAGTTGAGGTAAAAATTCATCAAAAATATTAATTAAATCAAACATTGGTGACCAAGTTTGATTTATTACATCTAAACAAATTGTTCCTGAATTTTCATCTACATTTGGATGATAAATTTTATTATAAAAACCTATTGATGGTGATTTATAAGGATATTGTTCTGGTATTAATACATGAATTTTCCATATTCCCTATAATTTTAGTTAAAAAAAATTTTTTTTTTTAATTTTTTTTATTTTTTTTTATTAATTTTAGTTTTACTTACTCCTTCGTATGGAGAATTTTTTGGACCGTGAAATTTTACATATATGTCATTTTTATTTGTGTCATCTATACTTACTTCATAGTTACTCATTAGTAGTTTCATTATATCACGGTCTTTTCTTTTGTTTTGAATTGATTGAGTTTTCATTTTTTTTTTTTTTTTATGTTATAAAATGTGTATTTTTTATTTTTTAATTTTATTTTTCTCGTTTTTTATTTTTTTTAATTTGAAATTATATTTAAATTAAATTATTTTATTTTTATTTTTTTTTTGTTTTTTTTTGTTTTTTCTTTTTTGTTTTTTTTTCTATTTAAATAAATTTTATCTTTTTTATTTATTTAAAAATATTTAATGAATATGAATAATACAAACTCAAAATTTAATAAAAGTTCAGATATATTCAATATAAATCCAGTAGAAGAAAAACCACAAATTCAACAAAAAGAAAGAAATGTAAATAATAAAATAACATATGATTTTAAAGACTGGACATCAAATAATAATAATAATATAACAAATCAAAATTCAAAAAAACCAATTTATTCAAATAGTTTTAAATCAAGTATTTTTTCAAATGAACCCCAAAAACCAATTAAACAAAGAAATAATAATAGAAGTAGTTTTACATTTGGAAATTATGACAATTCTGAATTTAATGTTCATAAAAATTTAAATAATACAATTTCATTTAATCCATATAATAATTATAAAGATAAAGATGCATCTGCTTATGAAAGAAAAATGAAACAATTATATGCAAATAATTTTAATATAAGTAATGAAAATAATAATAGTGAAAATTATAAATTTGATTCAAATAAAAAAAGTGCATATGGTACAATTGAAAGAGAAAAAGAAAAATATAATAATCCAAAAATTGAATTTAAAAATGCAAAAGAGAGAAAATATAATGATTTATTTAATGATAGAAAAGAATTAAAATATATTACATCTTATAGTAATCAAAATATATTTAAAGATAATTCAACAAATAATAAATATATTGAAGGTAAATTTACAAATAGACAAAATCATATTAATAGTCTTAAATCAAATATTTTTAATGATCCAGAAAGAGATAATTTAAATAAACAAGAAATAAAAGTAAATAAAAGAGAAAATAATGAAAATGATAATATAAATAATAATAATAATATTAATAATAATAATAAATATCATGGAAAGAAAAAAATATTAATAGAAGATACTGGAACTTTACCAGCTCATTTAGATTGGAAAAATGATAAAACTAATTTATTTAATAAAGAAAAACCTTTTACTACAAGAGAAAATGAAAGTGCTTTTAGTAGAAAAATTAATGATTTATATGGCGAAAATGCACCTAAAAATAAATTAAATAATAATAATTTTGATAATGAAGATAGAAAAAAAATTGAACAATTTATACAAAATAAATATCCAAATGAAAGTGAAAGTCAAATTAAAAAAAGATTAGAATATATTTCTGATATTAATAATTATAATAATAATAATGATAAAATAAATCAAATTAAAAATAGTGAAAATATAATTAATAAAAATTATGAAATTCAATTTGATAAAATTAATAATGTAAATATAAATGAATTTAAAAAAGTTTTTACTGAAAATGGAATTCATATTTATGGAGTTAAAGAAGATACTTCTTATAATGATGGTAATGAAAAAAGAGGAAGAATTACTTTTTCAATAAGAGAAAATTTAAATAAAGAAGATTTTGATGATAAATTAAATAATATTAGAAATAAAATTGAAAAAGAACAAGGAATTCAATTTATTGATTATAAAGATAAAGATAAAAGAAAAAAAATTGGAAAATATATTCCTTCTTTAGTTAAATGGGATAATAATTTATCTAGTCATTATAAAACTGAAGGAAATGAAAAAATGACTATAATTAAAGGGAAAAATAATTTAAAAAAAGGAGAAAAAATTACAGAAATTAATATTGATCATAATTATAAAAGAAGTAATAAAAAAAAATAAGTTTTTTAAATATTTTTAATAATTAGATTTTAATTAAATTTTAATTTTTGTAATTTTTTAATTTTAATTTTATTATGTCATTTTTATCAACTAATCCTGGAGAAGAAAAAAAAACTGCTTTGAAATTATTAAATAAATATGCTGATAGTTATAATAGTATAATTCAAGAAAATATTTTTTTAAAATCAGAAATAAAAGATTTAAGAGATAATTTAAAATTAAACAAAGAAATAATAAAAGGATTTTTTTCTAATAACAAAAATAATAATAAAATAGATAATTTTATTAATCAATATAAACAAGAAAATGATAAATTATATGAACAAAATTATAATTTATCAAAAAAAATAGAAAATTTAATCTCTAAATTCTCTCTTAATGAACAATTATTAAATGAAACAATTAATCAATTAAGAAATGAAAATGATAAAATTCAAGCAAAGATTTTTTTTATTGAACAAAAAGTTAAAAAAAAAGATAATATTATAAAAAATCAAAATAAAAAGCTTGATGAATTAAAATATAATTTTACTTTAATTGATAAGGAAATATTTATATCAGAACCTTCAAATGCAGTTTTGAAATTAAATGATGAATTATTATATTATAAAGATCTTTATTTTAATTTTTCTAAACTTGTAAAAAAATGTAAAGGAGATATTTTTAAATATAAAAATAAAATTCAAACTTTAGAAACTGAAAATCAAAATTTAAGAAATCAATATAAAACTCATATTTTTTCCATAAATAAAGAAAGAGATAAATTAATATTTGAAATAAAAAAAAATAAAAAAGATGAAATTGAAAATGGTTTATTAAAAAAAATAAATTATATAAATAAAAGAAATAAAACAGAAAATAATGAAGAGATAAATTATAGAAAATTTGAAAATGAAGAATTTTTAGAAATATGTAAAAATGTTGGTTTAACTAAAAAAAAATTTGAAAAATTATCAAAAGAAAATCAATATAGTCAATTAACAGAAACAATTGAACTTTTATTTAAATTATTAGTTGATAGAAATATTACAATTAATTTATTAGAAAAAGAAAATGATAATTTAAATAAAAAAAATTTCAAGTTAAATAAAGAAAATATGGATTTATTTAATGAAAATTTAGATTTAAAAGAACAAATAAATAAAATAAAAGAAAATTTCTTTAATTTAAATAATAAAACAACAAATTTTTCTTCTGAAAATTCTTTAAAAACAAATTGTAATAATGATAAAATAAAAAATACTATAATTAATTATGAAAAATTTATTAATGAACAACAATTAGAAAAACAAAGAATTTCAAATTATAATAATAAAAAAGAAATTGATTCTGCAAATGATGCAGAAGATGAATTATCACATAATTCAATAATTGATTTAAAAAAAAATAAAGAAATAAAATTAAATGAATCAAATAGAAAATCAAATCAATTTAATTTAATTAAAACTATTAATTTTAATGATAAAAAAGATGAAGATTCAATAATTTCTGATACTAAAACTACAGAAAATAATAATAAAGAAGAAGAAAATAATAATAATAATAAAGAAAAAATTGAAAATTTTGGAATGACAATTGGAACAGTAACTTCAAGTGAATTTAGAGAAGGTTGTAAAGGAATTGATACTTTTTTATTGACTATTAAACAAAATATAAAAAATAATGGAAATGAAATAAAAGAAAATAAAATTAATTTATTGAATGAAAATTATATTTAAAACAAAATATTAAAATTTTATAATTTTATAAATTTTGGTTTTTTATAGTAAAAAATTTATATATGAATAAAAATGAAAAAAATGTTTATTAATATATTTATATTTATTAAAATCTTTTATTAATAAAAAAAATTTTTTTAAATCAAATATAAATTCATAATCATTTTGAGATAAAAAATTTTATAAATGAAATTATAAAAATTTTTATAATATATCATCAAGAAAAGGATCTCTACTTTTTATTAATTTAGTCAAGACTCTATTTTGGACTTTAAGTCTTAGTTTGATATCTTCTAATACAAAATTTTGATTCTTTAATCCTTCATTATTCTTTTCTAGTTCTACACATTTAGCATTAATTATTTTATATTGATTTTCCAATTTTTCATTATTCTTTTTAAGTTCTTCATATTTAATATTAGTATTTATAATTTCTATTTGTAATTCTTCATTATTCTTTTTAAGTTCTTCATATTTATTATTAGTATTTTTAATTTCTATTTGTAATTCTTCATTATTCTTTTTAAGTTCTTCATATTTATTATTCGTATTTTTAATTTCTATTTGTAATTCTTCTTTTAATTTTTTATTTGCATTCACAAAATCTTTTTTCATTAGTTCCATCTTATTTAATATATCATTCATATTATTTTTATTAATTTCATTATCTTGAATTCTTTTTTGACTAATACTTTTATTGATATCTTTTTCATTTTTTAATTTTTCTGATATTTCTTCTATAGTTTTATTTAATTTCTCAATTTTAATTTGTTTAGAATTATTATCTAAAGCTATATCATTTTTTTCTTTCATTAAAATTTCAATTTTATTTTTTAATTCAATTATATTTTGTTTTTCAAATATATTGTTAATTTTTGAAATTAAACATTGATTTATTGTTTCAATTAATCTTTCAATTAAAGAATTGATTATATTTATTATTTTTTCAGGTAATTCCTCTTTGAATTGATTAAATAATTTTAAATTTTCAATTAGACAATTTATCCAATCTTCAATAGAAACTTCACTTTTACTAAAATTTTTAAAATATTCTAAAGAATAAAAAATATAATTTAATTCTTCTTTTTTCTTTCCATATTTTTTAAAAGTTTTTTCAAAATCTTTCTTTATTTTATCATATAATTCATATATATTTTTTTTTTCTTCATTTAGTTCATTTTTTTCACATGTTTGAGTTAATAAGTTAATTAAATTAATTCCTTCATTTTCATTTTTTTCGCTAATTGGAAAATTTATAATAGTCATTATTGAAAGGAATACTTTCAGTATCATAATAAATAATTTCTGTTCTTCTTCTTTAGTTATTTCCTCAATAAAAGGTTTTGTTTGTTCACTCAAATTTGAAGATGATTTCATTTAATTTTATATTTAAGTTTTAATTGAACTTAAATACAATTTCAAAATTTAATTAAATTCAATTTTTTTTCAAAAAATATTAATTTAAATAAATTAAATAAAAACAATTATAAAAAAAACAATAAATAAATAAATAAAAAAATACAAAATTTTAAATAATTTTATTGTATAATTATTAAAAAGATATAATGAATGATTAAAAAAATTTAAGATTTTAATTATAAAAAATTAAATATTTTATTTATTTTTTTTCATTTAAATAAATTAAATTAAATATATATGAAATCATTATCATTATTTCCAAAGAAAAAAATTCGAAAATTATCTTATTCACAAGATAAAAAATTATTTACACTAAGAATAGTCCAATCTCAATTTATAGATAATTATATTAATAATCATGTAAATAATTTAAAAAAACAAATTGAACAAAATAAAAAAAACAATAATTTAAATCAGAAAAATAATAAAAATATAAATTCAATACCATTTATAATAAATGAACAAACAGATAAAATAATAGAATATATATTTTCAAAAGGAAAAAAAAATTCAAAAGAAATTTTATTTATTCAACATTATTTAACAACTTTTTCAGATTTAATAGAAGCAATATATGAAAAAAAATTAATGACTGACCCAAATCATTTACTTTATCATATAGCAAAATTTATAAAATATGAAACTTATGAAAAAAATGATTTAATATTTAGATATGGCGATGAAGGAGATAAATTTTATATGATTTTTACTGGAAATGTTGCTGTAATTATTCCAAAAGAAAGAAAAGTAAAAATGACTATTAGTGAATATATTAAATATTTAAAGAAATTAATGACATTAAAAGAATATGGTTTAATTGAAAAAATAATTGATAAAAATTTTGATATTGTTTTTAATGAGGAAATTTCAGAAATAAAACATAATTTATTTGATATTTCAAATATTCAAAAATTAAAATTGAAAAGAGCAGAAACAAGAAGTTATACAAATCCAAAAAAAATTTTTCCAGTTGAAAATATAAAAATAGAAGATTATATAAATAGAATTAAACCAGAATTAAATAAAAAAGATATAAATGAAATAAAAGAAAAAGAAAATGAAGAAAAAAAAGAAAAAGAAGAAGAAAAAGAAAAAGATAAAGAAGAAGAAAAAGAATATAATATTTTAATATATGATTATATAATAATAACAGAATTAAAATCTTATTCAACTTTTGGTGATGTTGCATTAAGTACTTTTTCTCATAAAAGAACTGCAACAATTTTTTCAATTAATAATTCATCTTTTGGAATTTTAGATAATAAAACATATCAAAAATGTGTTAAAATAAGTCAAAATTTAGTAAGAAATAAAAATGTTTGTTGTGTTAAAAATATTCCTTTTTTTGAAAAAATTGCTTTTGATTATTTTAGTGAAAAATATTTTAATTATTTTAATTTAATAAATGTTAAAAGAGGTGATATTATTTTTAATCAAAAAGAAAAAAGAAAAAAAGTATATTTTATTAAAGAAGGTGAAGTAGATTTAATAATGAAAGGTAGTATTAAAGATATAAATAATATTTTAAATGTTTTTGATAAAAAAGATATTAAAAGAAGAACTCATTTATTAATGGATTTTAAATATGAAGAAGATATTACTTCATTTTTATATATTAATGATAATTATGTTAATGTTTGGAAAATTATTAAAGTTTTTAAACAAGATGTTTTTGGTTTAGATGATTGTGTTTTTGAAGATTTTTATTTTGTTTCTGCTAAATTTTCAAATGAATTTGGTGAATTATATGAAATTGATTATGAAATTTTTAAAAATATTGTTTCTAATGAATTTATTAGAAATTCATTTGAAAAATTTCTAAAAGAAAAAATTAATTTAATGACTGTGAGATTAAAAAAAATTAGAAATGCTTATATTAAATGTAAATATAGAGATAAAGAAAAAAAATATAATATTTATTTTCAAAAAAATCATTCTGAAAAATTAAAGTGTATAGTTAAACAAAAAGTTTCAAGAAATAAAGTTTTTTCTTTAAAAAAAATTAAATCTTTAGAACAAATTAATAATAATAATATTGAAATTATTACAAATGAAAATGAAAAAAACAATGAAAAAGATAAAGATAATGATAATTTTAATTATTTTGAAAAAGATAATGATGATGATAATAATAAAGAATTTGATAATGAAAATGATAATAATAAAAATAAAATTGTTAGTTATAATTATAGAACAAATTCAAGATGTTTAAGTTATGATAATAAAAATAATCATTTTTTTATTACTTCAAATAGAGTTCCTTCAACTTTTAATTCATCTTATAAATCAATTGATAATACTAAAAATTCTAATTTTAGTAGAAATTTTAAACAATTATCTGATGAATTTAGAATAAGAATAAATATAACAAAACCAAAAAAAAAACGTTTAAATAAAGATAAAATTTCTTCTTTAATGAATGAATATATTAAAAATGAAGAAAATATATTAAATAATGATATATTATCAAAAAGATTTAGTGAAAAATATATAATTCATACAAATCCTGTTATAAATATGAATAATGATAATGAAGAAGAATCAAAAGAAAAAAAAGATTATTCTAAATTAAAACTTACTTTAAGTGGTGTTAATTTAGGTATTCCAATATTTAAAATTGGAAAATATATATCAATTAATAATAAAAAACATAATAATTTTACTTCGAGAAACAAGAAATTTAATTCATTAAATAAAATAAATAAAGATAAAAAAATATTCAAATCTATTTTAACTTATAATTAATTTTTTTGTAAATATCTATCTTAGATTTATTTATTTTAATATTTTAGATATTAATAATTATTATAAATCAAAAAATTCTTAATAAATTTTTATATTATATTTAATAATTAAATTAAAATAAACATATTTCTAAATTATTTTATATTATTTTAAGCAAAAATTAAATTATTTCTACAAATTCTCATATGAAGAAAACATTTAATAAGATTATATCTAAAAGATATAATATACTTAATAATATAACAAAAAAAAACTATTTAACTATTATTTCTAGATAAATAATGATCAAATAATATTTTAATAATATTTGTATTCTCATTATTATTTTTATATTCATAAATTTTTTGGTTTATTATACAAATATCATTATAAATTTGATAAAAAAAATTAACAACATCATATATTTTAAAAAGACTTTTTCCTGCATTTTTTAAAGTAATTGGATCTAAAATTGTTGGAATAGTTTCTAAATTACAGCATTTTAAAAAAGGATTTTTTAAATTTACATTTATTAAAGTATGATTAAAATCAATTTCAGTGACATAATAAAATAAAAAATCAATTAATAATTCTCCAGAAGAAATATCTTTATTATTCATTAAGAAATTATATTTTGTAAATGAATAAACTAATAAAAATAAAACATAAGAACTCATTCCTCCTTTGTAAATATAATTAATTTTTTTTTCTTGTAAACATCTCTTTAAAATTTTAATAACATTTTTCATTGAAGGATAATTAGATAAAGAATTTTGAATAAAATCAATTTGATTATAATTAATTGAATTTAAAGCAATATCAATTTTAATATTTTCAATTTCATTTTTATCAAAAATATATTCTTTATAATATTTATTAGAATTTATAGAATCATAAATAGAATTAATTTCTTTATTATTTAATTTTTTAGGATTAATTACTAATTTTATAATTGGAACACTTGCAGTTAAAATTGGAAAAATACTTTCATAAATATTATTAAAATTAGAAGTTAATTCAATCAGTAAAAGAGATAAAGATAAATTTTTTTCATTTGATGTAATACATAAATCTAAATCTGATGATTCAATATCTAAATGATATAAACTTGAACCATATATTTCTAATTTTGAATTTGGATATACTTTATTTGTTATTTTATTTAAGAAATTATATATTATAAATTTTACTTCATGAAGTAAATTTAATAATTTTTCTTGTTCTAATATGTAATTTGTTATATCATTATTTAATAAATTAAATAATGATATTATTGATTTTGTGTTTATTGAAAATTTATTTTTAGAAAATAAATTTTGAGTTAGTTTTTTTAATGCTTTATTATGAGAAATTTCTTTTGTTTCTTCTTTATGTTTTTTTATTGTTTTTACAGTATCAAATAAAAAAAATTTATGTTCTTTTTCTTTTTTACTCTTTTTTTTATTATTGATATTTTTATTAAAGTTATTATTATTATCTAAAAATAAATTTGTTTTTTTTTCATTTTCAATAATAATATCAAATGATTTATCAATTATTTCATATATTATATTTTTAATTTTTATATTTTTATCTTCTTCATTTTCTTTTTTCTTTTTCTTCTTTTTTTTCTTTTTTTTATTCTTTTTTTCATAATCATCATCATTTAAAATATTATCAGAATAATTATCTTCAATTAAATCTTCTGCAATTTTTTTTGAATATTCATTATAAATTCTTTGAAAAATTTCTCTAATTAAAAAATCATCATAAGTAAATAATTTATTAATATTCATAAAAGTTATCATTTCAACTAATACTATATTCGAAACTTTAAAATATTGATTTACTTTATTTTTTATCTCTTCTAATGAATTATTTTTATTAAAAAAAATTGAATTATTAATCGAATAAGAAATATTCTCAATTTCATTATTTGAAACTTTTTGAATAAATTTTCCTAATCCTTTATCATAATACATTTCTTCAATTATTTTATCAATTTGAAAATATGAATATTTATTTTTTTCATTAATTGAATTTAAATAATTCAAAATTATAGTTTTTTTATCTAATATTTCCTTTAAATAAAAAGTAGAATAAATCTCATTTAAATTTTTTAAATTATTATGTAAAATAAATCTAACAGAAATAACTTGTTCAAATAAACCACAAAAATATTCACTAATAGTAAAATATTTTCCTAAATTTTTATTTTTATTATTTGAAATCCAATTTGGAAATTGAAATAAAGAAACTTTAGAAGAAACATCATAATAAGTTTTAATAGGAAATTTAAAATATTCTTCTTGAGTAATTTTACTAAAATAATCAATAAATAAATTTTGATTACTTAAAATTTTTTTACTTAATGTAAAATAACTATTATAAATATCATAATTATTAATTGGTGATTCACTCTGATAAAAAATAACTTCATTAATAAAACTTTCAAAAAAAATATTTTCTAAACTTTCTTCATATGGTTTTTTAGAATAAAAAAAAGAAACACTTTCATCATCTTTTAAACAAATTGGAGTTTCTTGAATTAAAAATTTAGTATTATGATCTTCTTTATGATATAAATATAATTTTTTCATTATATTTGTAAATCTTTTATTTTCAATTGAACATATTATCATTCTATCTTCTAATTCAAGAGAAAAAAACCAATCTAAAACATATTTTCTATAATTATTTATAATTTTTTCATTTTTTATTAATTTAGTTATTGAATTTGTATATTTTGATATAACTTTTTGATAATATTGAATTTTTTTATTTGAAATAGAATTATTTATAAGATACTTATAAGGAATATTCATCTTTACTCTATTTAACTAATTTTATCAAATAAAAATAAATAAACAAAAAATTAATAATAAAATAAAAATAAATAAATAAAAAAATAAATAAAAAAATAAATAAAAATAAATCAAAAAAAATAAAAAAAAATAACATAAAAATGTCATTAGAAAATAATAAAGAACAAAATTTAAGTTTAAAAAACCTTAAAATTCCTCAATTAAAAATGCCAGAATTAAAAGTAAAATCACATCATTATAATACATCATATAATGAATTAAAACCATTAATTCATGAACAAAAAGAAGTAATTAATTATTCATATGCATTATCAACAAATGAAGAAATAAACAATTCAATGAATGAAACAATTCATGTATCAAAATCAAAAAATAATTTAAGTCATTTTTATAATTTAAATGGAAATGAAATAAATAAATCACCACATAAAGGAAATATTTCTCCAGTTTTAAAAAGAAGAAAAAAAAATGATCAAATTGATAATAATATTAATATTAAAAGAATTAATGTTAAAAGTAATTTTACAAAAAAAACAAGAACTGATTATTTTGGTAATGAAATAAATCATAAAAATAAAAGAAATGTTAAAATTACTTTTAGAGATGAAATTGATGAAAATAATGATTTATGTGATATTATTGATGTTGAATGTGTTAAAGAATATATTAAAGTTTTTGGAAAAGTTGATAGAAAAGATACTTATGTTAGAGAGAAAGTTGGTTGTGATTGTTCTTGTTTTGTTTTTTAAAAAAAGGGAATATTATATACTTTATTTTTTAACAATCAGAATATATTTTAATTATTTTTATAGGTTTTATTTTTTATTTTATTTGATTATAGTGATATTAGGAATATTTATTTTTTTATTTTAAAGACTTCGTATTATAAATATATGCAATTGTAAAAATTATATTATATATATATTAATTGTTATTTGGATTTTTATGTGAAAGTGATTAAATAAATAAATTTATGTTAATTTTCATAAAAAATAGTTTAATATTTTATAAATGTAAAAATAAATTAAAAAATATATTATAATATATTGATAGTTGGGAGAATTAAATTTAATAAAAATTTATTACATATTTAGATAATTTATTAATATATTGAATTTCTAAAAAAAATGTTTAAAATTTGAATTTATATAAAATCTTTTTTCACAAATATATTATTATTAAATATTTTTTACTAAAAACCCTTTATTTTTTTACATCTGAAATACTTCAATAAAAGAACATACTCCTTTTTTACAAGATTGAATAGTATTTAAAATTAAATTTCTTAATTCTTCATCATAATCTTCTAATTTTAAATTATCTTTGATTTTATCAGTTTTAATTAATAAAATCTTATTAATTTCTTGAGTAACAATAGGATTATAAAGAATAAATTTAATAAAAAAATGATTATCAATTTTAGTTAAAGAAAAATTACAAACTTTTTCATTAAAAACAATTGTATAATGGTTAATTACATTACTTTCTAATAAAGTAACTTTTTTATTTTCATCATTAATATAAATTGAATTAATTAAAAATTGACTAATACAAATTTTTTCATAAGTATTTGTTTTTTGATATAAATCATTTATTTCATAACCTAATAAATTTCTTATATCACAACTATAAATTATTCCATCATTTTTAACTAAATCATTATTAAATTGAGTTATTTTAAATAATCTTTCACTAAATTCACTTCCTTTTAATAACATATCATTACAATTATTTTTTATTTCACAATTAAATGTTATTATTGTTTTTGTTGATTGAGCCAAATCATCAAAAGTATTATATCTATTATTACAAAATGCATTAATACATTTTTGAAGATTTTTTCCTATATTAATTATATTATTATCAGAAGTATATTCTTCATTTTTTAATTTAAAAACTCCTTTAAATGATTTTTCTTCTTCAAATAATAAATTAAAAGAAATTGAATCAAAAATTGTATCAATAAATATAATATTACTTTCATTTGTTGTTGAATAAAGTATAATTCTTACTTTTTCTCTACTTAAAATAAATAAATCAAAAACACACATTACATGTCTTATTTTTAAATTAATTGATTTTTGCATAAAAATACCAATTGGATTTTGGGAAATTCCAAATTTAAAATTATCATCTTGATTTCTACAAGAAATATAATTTACTAATAATTTTTGAGAAAAAATATCCATTGATTTTATATTATTAAATATTTGAAATGTTTCAATTGAAATATGTAATAATATTTTAGAGATAAAAGATTCTAATTTTGAATAATCAAAACTTACTTTTGTTATATTTTCTAAATTACTTGATTTTAATAATTGAATATTAATTCCTTCTTCATTTGGTTCTAATTGAATAAAATATTTTCTATCTTTAATGTATCTTATTCCAATAATTTTTTTTTTCAAAGATAAATTAACTTTACTTAAAGAATTAAAATAATTAATAAAATCAAATTCTTCTTTTTTAATATTCATAATTTCATTACTTAATTTACTTTCATCATCAATAAATTCAGAAATAAAGAAAGTATCATTTAAATTATTATAATTACTTGAAACATAAAAAGTTTTACATTCATAATTATCATTATTATCATGATTTAAAGTAACTGAAACTGTTGGTGGTCTATCATTAATTGTTTGAAAGAAAGTTTCAAATTTATAAACTTGTTCTTCACTATTTGTAATAGAAATTTTTGGTATTATTTTTGAAAAAGCTTTTGTAAATTTTACATAGCCTGAACTTTTTTCTTTTGTATCTTCTTTATTTTTATTTTTTAATATTTCTGTTTTGTTTTTATTATCATTTTTATCATCTAATGAAATACCAAATAATGTTTTTTTAAATGAAAATTCTTCATTTTTTTCTTTTCTATTTGAATTTGATGAATCATTATCATCTAATAAATTAGTATTATTTGTTAATTTTTCTTTTAATTCTATTGGTGTTATATCATTAGAATATATTTTATTTATTTGTCTATCAATATTTTTTTTAGAATTTTTTCTTTCTGATTCATTTTTAAAATTATTCTCAATTGAACTATTACTATTATCAGTTGTTGTTGTAATATTTTTCTTTTTTTTAATTATATTTTTAATTTCTTCAGTTTGTTCTATTAAAAATTGTTTATCTTCTTGTTTCATATTTTTTCCTTGAAATTTTTGACCAATATTTTCTAATCTATTTAAAATTGTACCTAATTTTTTATCAAAATTATCACTATCATTAGATTCATTAATTAATTTATTTAATATATTATTATCATCTGAATCTGAAGATGAATATTTATAATTTCTATTTGTTTGATTTGAAGAAAGTGTATTTATTTTATATTGAAATTTTAATGTTAAATTGTTATCATCACCTAATGTACATATACTAAATTCATATCCTTTTTTATAAAATTCTTTTGCTTCATTTATATTTTGTTCATATATTTCTTTGTAATATGCATAATTGAAACATGAAAATGATATTAAATTCAATATATTTGTATCATTGTTTTTTTCTTTTGAAAATAAATTTTTATTTTTAATATTATTCATTTCTTCAATTAAACATTCTTTCCATGAATTAAGATAAGAATTAATTTGAGAATTATTATTTTTTCTTAATTTAATAAATATTCTAATGTAATTATTATAAAAAACAATTTTTTCATAATTAGAATTTAAATATTTTTTACATAAATCTAATTCATTTAAACTTTTTTCATATTTTTTTTCTTTTTCATGTATTGATGCTAAATTATTCCTAATTGCATATAATCTTAATATAATATCTGGATGTTCTCTAAATAAACTTGAATCAGTAAATTTAATTCCAAATTTACATAAAAATTTAGCAAAAGCTAATTTTTCAAGAAAATAATAATGAGATATATATTTTGTAATTATATTTAAAAATTTTAAACAATTATCTAAATTTATTTCATTTGATAATTTTTCTGATTTTTCTTTATAATAATAATTTAATGTTTTTAATAAGAATTTTCCATATTTATGATCTAATAAATTAATTTCAGAAATGTTATTTAAAATAATTAAATGTTTTAAACAACATGCTTTTTTATAATTTGGAATATATTTATTTTGACAATCTTGATTCATTTATTTTTTTAATATTTATTCTTTGGTTAAAAAAAATAAAAATATTTTATGTTGTTAAAAAATATAAAAAATTATTTATTGTAATATTAATATTTTATTATTTATCTAAATGGTGAAAAATGCTTTAGATAAAAATAAAAAAGTAAAACAAGAAAATAATAAAAAAACTCAAATTCAAAAAGCAAAAGAAAAAAGAAAAGAAGTAAAAAAAAGAGAAAATAAAAAACAAAAAAAAGAAATAGAAAAAGAAAATATTGAAGAAGAAAATTCAAATATAATATTAGAAAAAGAAGAAAATGAAATATTAGAAAATTTAAATAAAAAATATACAGAATTACAAGAAATAATAAAAACAAATTTAATACCAAAATTAAATAAAAATTTAATAAAAGAAACAATAAATCAACTTTCTAAATATATAATAAAAAAAAATAAAGAACAATTAAATATTTTATCAAATGAACAAGATGAATTTTTATATATGAATATTGCTTTAGATAAATTACCAAATAAATATTCAATAAGACCAGTTTCAGTTAATTTAACAAATAAAATTTATGGAGAAAAATATTCAACAAGTGTTTGTTTATTTGTAAAAGATCCAAAACAAGATTTTAAAGATTTAGATTTAGAATTTCCTTTTAATTTAAAAGTTATTGATATTTCAAAATTAAAATTAAAATATGAAAGATTTGAAGAAAGAAGAAATTTAATTAAACAACATGATATTTTTTTATGTGATGGAAGAGTTTATTTTCTTTTAAGAAAATTATTAGGAAAACCTTTTTATTCTGCTAAAAAATTCCCTTTACCAATTAATTTAAATTATAATAAAAAAGAAGATATTAAAAAAAATATTATTAATATTGTTGAAAATAATGTTACTTTTCATTTAAGTCATGGGCCAATTTATAATATTAAATTTGCTAGAGTTATAATGAATGATGATGAAAAAATACAAAATTTATATGATGTAATAACAAATATGATTCCTCATGTTTTAAAATTTGGAATTGATTTAAATGAATTAAAATTAATTAGTATTAAAGGAAATAATACAATAGAAATTCCAATATATAATCATATAAAAGAATCCGATTTAAAAGCTTATTTCAGTATATAAAAAAAACTTTAATTCAAAAAAGTTAATAATAAATGAAACTAAATAAATAAAAATATCAAATTATAAAAATTAAACAAATTTTTATTTAAAAAAAAAAATCTTTAAAAAATAAAAAAATAATAATAAAAAAAAATTTAAAATAATATTAAAAATATAAAAAAATATAAAAATAAAATGTACAGAAGAATATATAACAAAAATTTCATATATCCAAATGGAACATTAATAGATAATTGGTATGAAGAAGAGTCATTAAGACAAAGAACAGGTACAACAAGATCAATTCCAAATAAAAATTTTCCAAAAAAATTTATGGATTTTGAAAATCCAATAACAAATCCAAATCCAAGAGATGATACATTTAAAAGAATAATAAATGATAATCATAATGGATTTTATACAACAACATATAATACATATGGTAATTTTAAAAATCCAGAAAAAAAATATATGCATGAAGGAGTTAGAGAAAGTAATTTTAATAAATTTTTAGATGAAGAAATTGATAGACAAAGAAAAATAAAAAGTGCGTTAAGACCACAAAGATTATTAGATAGTTCTATGAAAAATACTATTGTTCCTCAAAAATATAATTTTAATGATAATAAAGGAGAAAGATTAATGTTTACTCAAGATGGTTTTCCTATTTTAAAAGATAAAGCTAATCAAGTTTTACAAGAAAGTAAAATTTATTGGGAACAACATTTAACAAAAAAAGGAAATAATGTTAATCAAGGAAAATATGAAAGTGTTAATTTAGGATTTCAAGAAAATGATAATTTTAGATATGGAAATAATAATGAAAATAATAATAATATTAATAATAATAATAATAATATTAATAATAATAATAATAATGTTAATTATAATAATAATGGAAATTATAAATTATTAAGTTTTAATAATAATGAAAATAATAATAATTTTAAAAATTTTAATCCTAATTTTAATTATAATCAAATATTTAAATCAATGCCTTTACAAAATGAACCTTATCCTAAATTTGTATATAATATGGATAATATACAACAAGATAAAAATATTATAAAGGAAAATATGAATAATAATACTGAAATGAGTTATTATGATAATAAAAGAATATTAAATGAAATTAAAGTTAAAATATTAAGTGATTTACATAAAAAAGGATGGACTGGAATGCGTCAATTTAAAATGTATCTTCGTTCATTAAAAAATTATACAACTGATTATATAGAAAAAACTGAATTTAAATATTATTCATATAAATTTGGTTTAATATCATTAAATGATAATGACTTTGATGTAATTTATCAAAACTTTGATCATAAATGTAATAATACAATTAATTTTATTGAATTTTTAAATAGTCTTCATTTTAATAATGAAGATAGAAAAAAATTAATTTATACTTTATTAAAATCTATGAAAATGAAAAATAATTATGTTTCTTATATTGATGTTCAAAGTAAAATTGATATGAATCAACATCCTGAAGTTTTAAGATATGAAAAAAATAAAGATCAAGTTGCTTATGAGTATAATTCTACTTGGGATAATTTAAAAGAAGATAATTTAATTCCTGTTGATAATTTTATTGAATATTTTGAAGATATTAGTTGTATGTATGATAATGATAGAGAATTTAAACAATGTTTGGCTTCTCTTGGATTAAAATTATAAAGATTTTTTAATTTTTTTTTTTATTTAAATTTTTAACTTTTGTTTTTATTTTTTTTAATTTTTTTTAATTTGAAAATTGTTTTTTTTTTGAAAAAACAATAAATTATTTATGAGTTAGTTATCTTTTAAAAAAAAATAAAAATGAAAATTACTAATAATGAAATCACATATAATATATCTTTAAAATCATTTTAATAATTGAATTTTTTCAATTTAAATTTTTTTTAAAAATTTTTTTTCATTTTAAAAATTATAAAATTAAATAATTATAAATGAATAAAATATTTTTTATATTAAAAAAAAAATTTTCAAAATTATTTATTAAATTAAACTTATATATTATTTATGAAAAATATTACCAAGATTCCATAATATATAAGGCAGAACTAATTAAATTAGTAACAACTTTATTTTGAATCATTTTATCTCTTAAAGAATATTGTATATAATCTTGAACTAAATTTAATTCAGCTAAAAAATTAGAAACTTTAATTTGTGTTACTAAATACATACAAAGTGGTAATTCATCATCCATTGATTCTAATTCACTTTTTCCTTTTGTATAATCTAAAATACTATTTCTTAATTCTAAAGCAGATTGTGTTAAAGTTTCAAATTTTTTTTTTGGTACTTGTTCATATTCTATTTTATTTATTAATTCAATAGTAACTTTAAAAGGAATTTGTTCTTCTCCTCTAAATTTTTTTTTAATATCTAAATGTTCAAAAATTTGATCAATATTAAAATTATTTTTTATCTCTTTTTGTTTTTGTAAAAATTTAATATTTTTTTCATAAAATTTTTTTTTATATATATCAAATAAAATAAAATATATTTTATTCCATAAAAATTGTTCAGTTGATTCTCTAAAATTTAAATTAATATTATTATCTTCATTTCCATTATTATAAGAACTATTAAAAGTAGAAACACAATCTTCAGTAACTTTAACAATTTTTTTCATTATTTCATTTGTATCAATTGATTCAGAAATATTATTTATATTTGAATATTCATTTTTAAAATTTTCAATAAAATCTGACATTGTTTTACCTAAACCATAATTTTTTTCTGATAATAATTTATAAACTTCTAAAGTTTTACCAACTTCATTATTTGATTTTTCTACAAAACTTTCTTCAATTAATAAAATATTATCACTTTGTTTTTTTCTTGAATTTACATTAGTAAAATTTATATAATAATCTTTATTAAAAGGAAGATTTTTTTCTTTATATAATTCTGCTTTTTTTCTTATTATATATTGTTTAATATATTGTTCAATATTATAATTATTAAAATGTTTTGATTTTTGAATTATTTTTATTTTAGAAACTAATAAACTAAAATGTTTTAATATTTTAAATATTTTTTCAGTTGATTTTTCTTCATTTCCTTGTATTGTTCTTATTAAAATTGTTCTTTCATATTTATCATGAACAAAAGAATTTACTCCACTTGAAAAGTCATTTTCATCTCTTTTTAAAATTGTTGTAAAATGAATTTGAATACTATTATTATTTTCTTTAATCTTTTTTTGAAAACAATTACCAAAAATATTTTTTAAACAATTATTTTCTTTATATTGATAAACACTTATTTTTTCAAATTGAGTTTCTTTTAAATGACATAATAAAATAAAATTTATATTTTCCATTAAATTTTCTATCTTTTCAATTACTTGATTTGAATTAAAATTAGCAACAAAATTTATTATTATATAAGGTAATTTTCTATTTGGTTTATATTTTTTTGATAAATTCTCATTTTGATTTTGATTATTAATATTATTATTTATTTGATTATTTTTATCTTTTTTTTCTTCAAAATTAAATGCAGTTATACTTTTTTCTAATGGAGATGTTATATTTTGTGTAATAATTGATTGATCATTTAATATCATATATGAATTTTTAGATGCATTTGTTGTTAAAATTAATTCACCATTATTATAAAGTTTTGAGAAATTATGATTATTTGTTAAATTTGAAATTGAAATTGAATTTATTACTCTTTCTATTTCTATTATATTTGAAAAATTATCTTTTTCTAAAATTGAAATTAAACGATTTTTTTCTAAAATATAATCTTTTGAAGTATCTTTATTATTTTTTAATGATAATAATAATAATTTATAATATTTAATTTGAGTTTCATTATCAAATGATATAATATATTTATTATGAATTAAATATTGAAAAATTCCAAAAATTACATATAAATATTGATTTTTTGATAATAAAATTTTAGAAAGAATATCATATTGAATATTTTTTGGTAATGTAATTAATATTTGAATTATTTCACAACAAGTAATTAAACAATCTTGATAATTCCCATTTAATAAATAATTATCATGTATTTTTATTAAATTATTTAATTTTTCATTTTCCATATTTAAAAATAAAAAAGAATAAAAAAATAAAAAATTAAAAAAAATTCAAAAATTTTTTAAATTTTTATAATAATAAAAATATAAAAAATAACAAAAAATATCAAAAATAAAAAATAAAAAAAAAAAACTAAACTTCATCCATTTCATTAATTAAAATTTCAGTAGCTCTATTAATATTATTTCTAGCTCTAATTAAGGCAGTTCTAATTCTATCTTCAGGAAATCCCATTTCTTTAAGAGTATTAACATGTGTTTCATTTGGTTCAATATTATTATTTTGATTCATAATTTGAATATTAATTAAATTTCTTTCTTCTAAAGTTTGAAGCATTGCTAATAATCTTCCTAAATTTCCTCCATTTTGTAATTCTTGATTAAAGTCTAATCTATTATTTCTTATATCTGTTTTTTTTTTTTCTAATTGAATTTTTGCATCTGTTGCTTTTGTTATTAATTTTTCTATTGGTAATTCATTTTCAATTATATTATAATCACTAAAGTCATTTAAAGTTATTTTTGTTTTATCTATTATGTAAAATGTTAAATTTTCATCTTGAAGATTTATTATTTGAGAATTTTCTAATATTTCATTTTTATTGTTTAAAATTATTAATTTTGAATGAGGATTTCCCATAAATCCTTGAAAATTTGATATTATTTCTTTTATTTGTATTGGTTGATTTATTTCTGTTGTATAAATTTTTGACTCAAAGTAAATGTCTATTTTCATTTTTTTTATTTTTAATTATAAATAAATTTATAATTAACTATTTAAAAATTAATTTAAGTTTTATTATGAAAAAAGTAAATAGTGCAATTGATTTAATATTAAAAAATACTAAAAATATTGTTAAAAGTTCTGAAAGTTTTTATAGTTATTATAATAAAAATGATAATTCATTAATAGAAAAACAGATAATATTATTAACAGAATCAAATAATAATTTTAAATCATCAATTCCAAATAAATTAAATAAAAACAATCCTAAAACAAAATTAACAAAACAAATTCCATTTCCATTTAAAAATATAAGAAATGAAAATATAAAATCAAATAAAATTCCTAAATTATGTCCTTTATATAATAATAAAAATAAATTAATTCCTTCAATTATTTCTTCTTCTAAAATTGATATTAGAAATAATAATTTTAATAAAACTAGTTCTTTTTCAAAAACACTTGGTTGTATTCCTATTAAATTAAAGAAAAGTAATTCTTTAAATAATATTACTGAAATTAATAATTATGATGAAGTTTATAAAGAATTTTTTAATGATTGTGATTATTCAAATTTAAAATATGATGAAAAAGAAATATTTTTTAATCATAAAAAAATAGAAAATTTAATAAAAGAAAAGATTTTATATTTTAAAAATGAAAAAAATGAAAATCAAATTGTTGTATTAGAAAAAAATTTTTTTTATGGTAAAAAAAAAGATAAGAAATTCAATTTAAGTTTAAAATCTTTAAAAATAAGTTTTGAAGACTTATCACATAAAATTAAAAATCAAGAATTTAATATTCCTTTTGCATTACTTCCTTTATTTTATTTTAAAGGATTTGATACTTTTCAAAAATTATTATCTCAAATAATAATATTTAATGAAGATTATGAAAAAATATCAATTGATGAAAATTTAATTTATACTACATTAAATACATTAAAAGATTTTGATATTGAAAATGAAAAAAAAGATAAAGATAATAATAATACTTATAATAAAACTTTTGATAAAATTCCATTTAAACCATTTAAAAAATTAATAAAACAAGAAAAAATTGATTATTTTTATATGAAAAGTCCAAAAATAAAAAAACAACATATTTCAATTCATCATCCTTCAATTTTAAAAAATAGTAATAAAAAATATAATAATTATAGTTTTATTTGGACTACATTTACAAAAACTTTTAAAGTTACTATTACTTTACCTATTATTTATTTAAAATTCCCAGAAAATAAAATAGAAATAAAACAATATATAGATTTTGAATTATTATTTTATTTATATAATTTAAATTTTTTATTCTGGGATTTTTATATTATTAAATATTTATTAAGTTTTACAAAATTAAGAGATTATTTAAAAGAATTATCATTTTTGAATAATAAAAATAATGACAATTTTTTTTTAAATGAACCAAAGACTAAATTTCTTTCTTTTTCTGGAGAAATGTTATATATTGTTTTTACAGATCAAAATCTTGAAAATAAAATAATAAAATTTAAATCATTTTCTCTTATTATAAATTTAATTGATTTACTTAGTGATTTAGAAAAAGAATATAATATTCATTTCACTTTTATTCATTTAATGAAATTATATTGGATAAAAAATTATTCTGATAAATTTATATTTTTAAATAAATTTTTAGATTATAGTAATGATTCAAATACAGTTAATTTTGATTATAAAACTTTAGATAATTTTAATATTCATAAATGGATTGAAGAAATACAAAAATTTAATTCTATAAATCATGAAATAAATCAAAAGAATAATATTGAAACATTATCAAATTTTTATCAAATTTCAGAAAATAAAACAATAAGAATTGAATATAAAAAATCATTAATGACTATAATAAAATTAGATAATTCAACAAAAAAACATTATTTTTTTGGAAAAGAAAATGAAGATGAATTAATAAGAGAAATAATGAATAATGAATATAAAAATTTAAATTTATTAATAATTAAATGTATTCAACAAATGAATCAACCTATTTCATTTTTACCTCATTCTCTTTCTAGTTCACCAAATAAAAGATTTTTTAAAAAATTTAAGAAAAAGAAAACATATAAATATTTAATTCCAAAAAATAATAATAAATCAATTATTCTTAAAAATAATAATACTAATTATATGTTTTTTCTTGGAAAGACTAAATTAAATTATTTGAATATGAAAACAATAAATACAGATAATGTAAATAATAATAATATAAATAAAAAAAATGAAAATAAAAATAATGAAAATAATCATAATGTAAATAATAATAAAGTAAAGAAAAAAGTTAAGAAATCTATTTTAATTAATAATGAAAAAAGTAATGAAGATGAAAAGATTCTTGAAAAAGATAAATCAAAAAATAAAAATCCAAAAAAATTTGGATTGATATTCTAATTTAATAAATAATTTAAACTCAAAATGTTTTCTAACAACTTTAATATTTATTAGAGATATAAGAATAAATATATATATTAAAAAATATATAATAAGAAAATATATAAACCATTATTTATTTAATTGTTTTTTTATTTGATATGGATAAGTATTTTGAGTATTTAAATTAGTTGATATATTTCTTTTTGGAATTTTAAAATTATTTACAGGAGAAATTTTAGCACTTTTTGTTAAAATATTTTTATCATTATTAATTTGATATTTTGTATTTGATGATAAATGTTTTTGATTATATATTTTTTTATTTTCTTCATCTGTTTTTCTTGATAAATTCATAAATGGTAAACTTTTCCCTATTTTATTTTTAACTGGTGGTGATTTAAAAGTAACAAATTTTTTATTATTTCTTTCATTTTTAATATTTGTAATATTTTTATTATTATTATTATTATTATCATTATTTTTATTTTCATTATTTTTATCATTTTCATTATTTTTATTTTCTTTATTATTATTATTATTTATATTTTCATTATTATTATTAATATTTTTATTATTTTCAGAAGAATTATTCTCATTTCTAGAACATTTATCATATAATTTTTGTAAAAATTCTTTATTATACCAATCAAAATTAATATCATCTTTAAAATATCCAAATCTAGTAAATAATTTATTAATTAAATCATTTAAATAATTATAATTTGGTGTTTCCATAAATTCTAAATTTAATACATAATTAATAAACATTTTAAATTCTTCAGGTAAATCATTACAAATTTTATCTGGAACACATTCTTTTTTTTTTTCAAAAACCTTTTTAAATTTTTCCTCTTTATTCTTACATCTTATACCAATCCAAGGTAAAGTTCCAGTAAAAAAATAAACAATAATATAAAAAAAAGACTCTAAATCATCTCTTCTTGAAACTTCAATTCTCATATGACAATTAATAGAAATATATCTTAAAGTTCCTAAGACATTTCTTTCATTTTTATAAGGAATATGAGTATTAGTTTTTTCATTAATATAATGTTTAGATAAACCAAAATCAATCATATAAATTATTCTTTCTTTTGGTGCTCTTCCAATTACAAAATTTTCTGGTTTAATATCTCTATGAATAATATTTTTATTATGTAAATCTTTTATTCTTTGTAATATTTGATTTGTTATCATTAAAGTTGTTTTAATTGAAAATTTTTTATTTGGTAAATTATACATTATGTCTCCTAAATTTGGACCAAGTAAATCTATAATTAAAATTTTATCTGTTGATTTATTTATATAATCATAATTTATTGGAAAACCAAAATTTCCTTTTAATTCATTTAAGAATTTATTTTCTTTTTGTAATTGAGGATTATTTGTATCATATGGTTCAATTTTTGCAGCATATAATTTATTATTTTCTTTATTTAAACATTTATATATTTGACCAAAGGCACCTGAACCTAATTTATAATCTAATAATATTGTATATTTATTGTTTATTTCATATACATTTTCTAAGTCTTCTTTTGTTACTTCATCTTGTTGTGATTGCTGCATTTGTTTTTTATTTTATTAATTTTTTTTGTTTAAATATTTTTGAAATGAAAAAATTGATATATTATAATTTTTTAATTTATTTTTATTATATTTTTTAATGAAAAATATAAAGTTTTTTATTTTGAAAATTAAAGATAAAATTATATTTCATTCACCATTTATTTTAGTAAATATGTTATCTTTATTTATTTATATAACATATACATATAATTTTCTTCTTTTTTTTTATCCAACAAGTTTTTCAGAATATATGGATTTATTATTAATAACAATAAAAACAGAAAATACAGATTATTTCAATTTTATAAATGAAAATTTTAAAATATTAAACACAATATCATTTATAATAATAACATTATTTTTTATATTTTTTATAATAAGCATTTATAAAGCTGCTTTAATTAATCCTGGTTATATTTTAAATCCTTTACAATTAGAAATACCATTTATATTAAATAATATAAAAGGAACTAATAAAAATTCATATGAAGAAATTTCAACTTTTAATCAAAAATTTACTTCAATTATTATTGAAGAAGGACCTTTAAATCAAAGTGAATATTTAAAATATAAAAATAATTTAGATAAGTTTTATAATGATAATAATAAAGGAGATAATTTTGATATTAAATCAAATATGATTTTATGTTTACAATGTCATAGATTTAAAACTGAAAGAACACATCATTGTAAAGTTTGTAATAAATGTGTTATGAGAATGGATCATCATTGTCCTTGGTTAAGTAATTGTATTGGGAAATATAATTATAAATATTTTATTTTGACTATTTTATATGGTTTTTTAATGACTTTTTTTATTTTTATTAGCTTTTTTAAATATATTTTTGCTATTAATATTTCTAAGAGAATTTCTATTGTTTATAGTATTATTAATACTTTTGCTTATGCTTGTAATTTGATTTTGTTTTTTTTCTTTATTTATTTGATTAAAAATAATTTTTATAATTTAATTTTAAATAGAACTACAATTGAAAAAGCTCAAGAAATTTCTGCTAATAGTAATTCTTTATGGAATAATTTTAATAATGAAAAGAAAAATATTAATAAATATGATAAAGGATTAATAAATAATTTTTATGAAATGTTTGGTGATAATATTTTCTTTTGGTTAATTCCTTTTATATAAATTAAAATATATATTTTAATTAAATAAAAATTAAAAATAATATTACTAATAATTTATAAGAATAAACCAATTAATATAGTATTATTTACTAGAAAATATAATTTTTTTGAAAAATGTTTTCAATTTTTAACAAATTTATAAAAATTATTTTAATATTTATTTGAGTAAAATCAATAAATATTGTATTCTTCATATAAAAAATAAATAATTTTTAAAATTATAATTCTTTATTTAAATTATTTAAATGATATAAAATGAAAATACTAATTTTTCAATATCTATTCTTCTTATTATTTAATTTTTCAAAAGAAAAAAAACCAATAAGTGAATATAATAAAATATCACCTGAAAAAGGTTTTATTTCGGATAATGAAATTTTATCAGAAAATAAATGTTTTAAACCAATAAAAATATTATTAGGTGACAAATTTTCAGATTATATTTTTATATCACCTCAAAATTTTAAAAGTTTAATAAGTAATTTTGGAATAAGTTCTTTAAATAATAGATATCAATTTATTTTAAAATCTGATTTATTAATGGATTATTTTAATGAAATATATGAAGATATATATTCTTTATCATTAAATTATCAAATGTCATCTGTAGAAACAAAAAATTATATTTATGAAGATGAATATAAAAAAGCAAATGAAATTGGATTGAATATTTTAACTGAATATGGTTTAAAAATATATCAACAAAATAAAAAAGAATTTAGATTAATATGTGGTGATAGATTAATACATACTTATTATTTTGGAGTTTTTCTTTTATCAACTGTTAAAATTACTTTTGTAAATCCAGTTGATAAAATTAATTTATTAAATTATATGAAAGTGAATAAAATACATTTTGGTCAATTTGATAATGTTATTGAAAAATTTAATAATATAATAAAAAATATTGATAATATTATTGATAAAGATAATATTTATATTGAAATTTTTGCTTTTCAATTAGGTGATGATATTAATAATATTAATTTTCCTCATAAAAAAGATTTTTATAATGGAAATTTTACAATTATAAATTGTCAATTAAAAAATTATAAAACATGTTTTTATGGAACAAATTTAATTAGTGAATATATAAATAATTCATATTTTAAAATATGGAAACATTATAGAAATAATTCATTAGATAATTTATATGTAATGGGTGCTGTACATAAACATAAGAATAAAGATATATTAAAAGAATTTGGTATTTATGTAAATGAATCTTTTATTAATGAAGAAATATTAAATAAAAGAAATTATTATTTATCATTTATGAAAGAATTTAAATTAGTAAAAAAAAATTTGGAGAATTATAAGAAAATAAACCAAAGTTATTTTAATAAAAAAGAAATTCTAGAATTATATAATATAATAAATGATATTTATTATAATATTTTTTATAAAACACAAACTGCAATTGAATGTTATAGAAATGTAAAAGAATTTTTGATTTGTTCTGAAAAAATTATATCAGAAATAAATAATAAAATTGATAAATATAAAGAAATATATAAAAAAATAGTTAATGAAAACTCATATTATAAAATAGATTTCAATAATAATTTTTGTTTACCTAAAAAAATAGGATCATGGAAAAAAAAAAATATGTATTTAAAAATATTAAAATTCTCAAATGAAGTTTATATTTTAGAATATGATAATACAAATTTTATTTGTTCAAATATAGAAAATAATTCATTTAATTGTAAAGATAAAATGATTAAATTAAATTTTAATTTTTCATTTGAAAATAATGAAATAATGTTAATAAAATGTATTCAAATAGATTTTAATTATTTAGAAGAAAAAAGAATAAAAATAATTATCCCATAAAAAATATAATATTTAACTTATTCTAATAAAAAAATATATTATTCATATAATTATAAATTAATAATTATTGACTAAAACTTCTAGGATATTTTTCAATATCATACATATAATCTTCAAATACAGGTTCTTTTAATTTTTTTTTATTTTTATTTTTTTTATCATCTTTTTTCTTAACATATTCATAATAATCATTACAATTTCTTTTTGGAATAAAATAAATCTTTTCATTTCTTTCTTCAATTTGTTCTTTTAATCTTTTTAATTTAATCATTTCTTGTTCTCTTTGTTTTCTATTTTTTTCAATTTTATGTTCTTTTTCAATTTCACTTTGAATTTTTTTTAATTCATCATAATAAATATTATTTTTTCTATACATTTGTAATTTACCAATTAAATAAGATAAAACTAATTCAATTTTAGATAATAAATCAATTAATTCTTCTTCTTTAGTTGTATTTTTTCTAATTGGAATTAATTCAATTGAAATTATTTTATCTAAATTTACTTCTTGACAAGTTAAATAAACAGATTTTATTTTATCTTCTAAATTTGCTTTATAATTATATAATTTATTATTATCAAAATCATAAATTGTTTTTCTTCTTTTTTTTTTTTCATTATGTAATTTTTTTAAATTATTTTTTAAATAAGATTTTAAATTAATTTTTTCTTTAACTAAAAATTTAAATCTTTCTTTTATAATTTTTAATTCATCTTTTTTACTTAATATAATTTCATTTCCTAAATCTAATTCATTTTTTTTTTCTTTTTCAAGTTGTTCTTTTTCTTTATTTAAATATCTTAATTCTAATCTTAAATCATTATAAACATTTAAATTTTGATTATTTTCCATTTCATATTTTTTTATCATATCCATAAAATCATCTGGACTATTAAATGCAGGTTTAAATTTATATAATTTAATTCTATCAATTTCTCCTTGAGAAATATGACAAAATAAATTAGGATTATTTACAACTTGCATTTGATATCTTGTATATCTTCTTTGATAAAATATTTTTTTATCAGAAAGTCTTTTTACAGAATTTTTTCTATAAAAATTCATATGTAATTTATCATCAAAATTTATTTTTGTACTTTCTCTTCTTTGTATATTGTCTAATACTGATTTATATGATTCATCATTATCTTCTAATATAACTTTATAATGAAGTGGTATTGATAATATTTTTTCTTTAACTAAAATTTGAAAATAAATCCATCTTATTATATTATTTTTATCTATATCAATTTTTTGAAGTTTTGTTTGAATTTGAGAAATTTCTCCTTTTAATTTTATTACTTTTTCTATTAATGTTGAATTTATTTCTTTTTCATTTTCTCTTTGAAGTGATATTTGTTTTATATAATCTCCAAATTTTGTATAAAATTCTTCATTAAATAAAATTTGTGTTTTATTTAATGATTTAATTATTCTTTCTAAAGTTTTTAATTCATTTTCATAATTTTCATTTAATCTTATTGCTCTTTCTTTTTTTATATTTATTGTATATTTCTTTAATAAAACATCTCTTGTTTGTTTTATACTTTCATGTACTCCATGTTGTTCTAATGATAATTGATTTATTTTTTTATCTATTCTTTTTTTTATTCTTTTAGTATTATTTAATGATTTTGCCTTTTCTTCAAATTGAGAAAGTAATTTTACATTTCCTTTTATTGGGTTTTTTTTTGTACCATAATCACTTAAATTATCATTTGAACAATTTGAAAAGTCAACATTTAAATTATTTTCAGAAAAAAAATTTGGATTTTGAGTTAAATAAAATGTTTTTGGATAATTTGAAAAATCTGAATTTGTTTTAATATGTTTATTTTTTGAATATGATGTTTTATTCATTTTTTTTTTATTTAAAGTAGTTTGTGTAACAAAAGGTAATGAATTTTTATAATTATAAAAATTTGATGTGGTTTTTTGAAATTTTAAATTTGTTATTGATTCTCTTTCTTCTTCTCTTCTATTAAATAAAGTAACATTTGAATATTGATTATTTCTTGATGTTGGAATCGGTGAATTTATTAATCGATTAAATTTTGATGATTTTATTTTTTTCATATTTTTAAAAATTATTTACATTTAATAATATTAAATTTAATTTAACAATTATTTATTTATTACTTGAGTATTTTAAAATATTTTATAGAATAAAAGAATTATTAATACTATAAATTCTAATTTAATAAATTAAATAATGAACATTTATTTATTATTATTCTTCTTTGAATTATTATCATTTTTTCATTTGTTTGTAATTCATGATTCTTTCAATTTTATTTTATATTTTTAATATTTATTTTATGATTAATTATTAATGTATTTGAAACTTTTAAATTACTGTTTTTAAAAGAAAATCTTTATTAATTCCATTTTTTAAATCCTTTAATCTAATAAATAATATTTTAAAAATTAATATATAATAAAAATGTTTAATTATAAAATTATTCAATATACAATAATATAATTGTACATTTATTCAATATATAATAATAATATATATTAACACTAATATATATATATATTATTTATTTATAAATGATTTTAACAACAATACTTATTATTTTTTTTTGATAATTTAACGAAAAAGATTGATTAAAATATTTATTTTCTTTACAATTTATAAGTTAAAAGAGAAATAGTTTCAAAAACTTGTTCAACATTAATATTATCTTTTGTTGAAAGTTTCAAAAAATTTACAATTAATTTTTTTAAATTTTCTCCATAATTCAATTTAACTACTCTTTGATTATCTAAATCAATTTTATTTCCAATTAAAACAATAGAATATTTATTTTTATTATAATATTTAATTTGATTATTCCAATAATCAATTTTTCTAAAAGTATGATAATTAGTAATATCATAAATTAATAAAACACAATTAACATTTTTTAAATAATGACTAGAAATAGAATCAAATCTTTCTTATCCTTCAGTATCAATAAAATTAATTTTTACAATATCATTATCAAATTTATAATATTTACTTTGTAAATCAATTCCAATAGTAGAAATTGAATATTCATTAAAATTTGGATTAAAATATTGATTAATTAAACAAGTTTTATTAACTTTAATAGAACCTAAAATTATAATTTTTAAAGTTAATTCATTATTTTTCATATTATTTTTAAATAAATAAAAATGAACAATAATAGTTCTTTTCAAAGTATGATATATAAAGATTCTTTAAAAAAGAAAAAAATTTATCAAATTTGGAGAGGAAAAAGTTTATTTTGTTGTAAAGGAAGAATTTATATTGGACCAGAATTTTATTATGGTTTATTTACAAGTTGTTATATTCATTGTTTTAGTTGGTTTTATATAATATTTATTTTAATGGTAAAAATAATTTAAAATTATTTAGAGAGATAAAAGTAATGATAATAAAATAATATTATCAATTCTTGAAACAATTTTATATGGAGGTACATTTATTTTTTGTTTAATTTGTTGTTTTTCTGATCCTGGGGTTTTACCTCCGAATAATTTAACACAAATAATTGATACAAAAGAAATTATTTTTATTGAAAAAAATAAATTATGTTTTATTAGAGGATATAAATTTAAAATAAAATTTTGTCCTACTTGTCTTTTATTTAGACCTCCTGGAATCTCACATTGTAAAAAATGTAATTGTTGTGTTGAAAAATTTGATCATCATTGTCCTTGGATTGGTAATTGTATTGGGAAAAATAATTATAAACATTTTTTAACTTTTTTAGTTTTTTTTAATTTTTTACTTTTTTTTAATTGTTTTGGTACTTTAGGTTTTTTTCTAAATCAAATTCATTTTATTAAAAATGATCATAAGAATTGTATTAAAAAAAATCCAAATCGATGTAAAAAAGTTTTTATTAGAATTTTAAGTGAAGAATATATGTGTTTTGTTATATTTTTTTTATCAATTCTGGTAAGAATTTTTTTTTATTTTAATTTTATATTTTATTTATTTTAGACTTGTATTTTTGTTACTACTTTATTTTGTTATCATATTTATTTCTCTTGTAGAAATATGAGTACATATGCAAATATTAAAATGGGAGAAATTTTTGTTATTTATGGAAATCCTTTTTCAAGAAAAAATTGGAAAAAAAATATTAAACAAGTTTTATGTATTAAATATTATAAAAGAGTAAATTTTACTTCTTATTTAGTTTATAATGCAAATGTATCAAATGTTATTCCATTAAAACATTTTAAAGATTCTTTATCTCTTATTAATAATAATTCACATCAATTATATTTAAATAAAATATTTGCTGAAAGTCATCAAAAAAAATTTTCTAATCTTACTTTACAAGAAAAAGATACAATAAATAATATGAATAAATTTAAAACAAGTCCTAATAATTTTAATAATATAAATCAAATTAATATTACAACTATACAATCACAAAAATTACATTTTAATATTGAAACTAATAAAAGTTCAGCTAATATATCTAAAAATCAGTTATGGTCAAAAATTAGTCAATTTGATGATAAATTTACATATACTCATGATAAAAAAGATGAGATTGAAGAAACAAATGAAGCTAATTCTGTAGATAAAACTAATGATTTAGTTTTTGATAGTAATTTAAAAATGAATAGTATAAATGAAGAAAATAATAAAAAGAAAAAATTTGAACAAAAAGGAACTGAGTAAAAATAGTTTTTTTATTGAGATTATTATAAATATAATAATTAATAATTTTTATATTTGTATTATGTATTAAAAATATTATTTTAAATATGATTATTTATAAATAATATATAATTTTATTAATTTTATTTAATTATTTAATCATCATCAAGTTCAACATTTTTTAATTGAATACTTAAAATAACTAAATTAAAATAAATTGAAGATACATCAATTTTTTTTTCTTCTGAATAATTTTCATTAAAAAACTTTTCAATTTCAGTATAATATTTATTTGTATCATCATTAGAATTTATTGTTTGTATATATAATGAATTAATATAATTAAAATCTTTTAATCCTATTAAATTTTTTAATTCTTTTTTTTGTTCTTCTATTTTTAATAAAATTTTTTCTTTTTCTTTATTTTTATTTATTATTTGTACTGTTTCTTCTTCATCATCATTATCAGAATCATCAGTTAAATTTTTATTATTTGAAATATTTTCTTGTGAACTTTCAGAATCAGAATTTTCATTTTTTTTATTTATTTTTTTCTTTTCAGTTTTACTTTTTAATATTTTTTCCTCTTTATTTTCTTCAATTATAAACTCTTCATTTTTATCTTTTTTTTTTGGTGGTTTTCTTAATTTTTTTTTAACACTTTCACGTGGTTTATTTGGTATTATATTCTCTTTTTTATTATTATTATTATTATTATTATCATTAATATTATTATTATTGTTATTATTATTATCTTTAATAATATTATTATTATTATTATTATTATTATTATTATTATTATTATTATCTGAATTTGTTTTTTTTATATTTTCATTCAATGTTGAAGAAGCTGTTAGATCATTATCTTTATTATTATTATTATTTAATTTATCATTTTTTTCAGTTATTATTGGTTTTATTTTAATTTTATTTTGTTTTAAATTTTCATTTATTTCATTTTCTAAATTTTTAATTTGATTTTTATTAACATTGACTTCAGAATTAAACTGATGAACATTTTTAATATTTTTCTCCTTTTTATTTCTTTCACTTTCAACATTTTTTAAATTATTATCTTTTTCAGTAAAATTATTATATTGTCCATAATTAATATAATTAAAATTATTATTTGCAATTAAATTATTACTACCAACTTTATTAATAGGATTAAATCTTCCTTCATTAATTAAATTATTATTAACATAATTATGATTAATTTTAATATTACTTTGAAATTTAACTTTATTAGCTTCATTTAACTGAACATTAGTATTTTTTTTAACAATAACAACTTTATCATTTTTATTTCCAATAACATCACAAACATCTTTATATAATCCAAATTTTTTAGCATTTTCAACAACAGAATTCATATTTAAAATATCTTTAACAGAAGGTCTTTTTCTATCATCTTTAATTAAAATATCTTTAAGTAAATTTCTTAATTGTTCACTATAACAATTACTAATTTGAGGAATTGGTGCAGTCATAATTTTTAATATTAAAGCTCCTTGACTATTAGCTTCATATAAATGTTTATAAGAACATAATTCATATAATATACAACCAAGAGCCCATACATCACTTTTATCATTATATTCTCTATCTTCACATATTTCTGGTGATAAATAATATGGTGTTCCTATAAAAGTTTTTGCAAATTTTTGCTTTTCTAATTTTTTAGCTACACCTAAATCGCCTATTTTAACTTCAAATTCTCCTTTTAAAAATATATTAAGTGATTTTAAATCTCTGTGTAATATATTTTTTTTATGTAAATATGCTAAACCAATTGAAATTTGAAGAAATAATTTCCAAACCCATTTTTCTGCTATTAATTGATTTGTTTTTTTCTTTGTTTTTAATAATAAACCTAAATCACCTTGATCACAATATTCCATTATTATATTTAAAAAATTGTCTTTTTCAAATGATTCTATGTATTTTACTATGTATTTTGAATTTAGTTCTTTTAATAAATTTGCTTCATTTTCTATATTTTTTTTTTCTTCTGGTTTTAAATTTTTTAATGATATTTGTTTTAATACTAATATTGTTGGATTGTTTTCTTTTATTACTTGATATACTACACCATATGCTCCATTTCCTAATTCTTTTATTACTGAATAATCACCTATTTTTTTTGGAAGAAACATTTTTTTTTTTTGAGTTATTTTTTTTTTATTTTTTTATTGTTTAAGATTTTTAAATTATTTAAATTTTTTTTTTAATTTTTTTCATTTTAAATATTAACCTTTTTTAGATTATTAAATAAAATAATTATTAAATTAAATATTAAACTTATATTTAACTCTAAATCTAATTCTTTATTATAAATAATCTTATCAATGAATAGAAAAAAAATAATATTAGAATTACCAAATGATTTAGGAAAACATGAAATAGAGGCTCCAGAAAATTTGAGAACTCTTAAACAAAAATTATTAGAATATAATAATATTCTTGAAGCATATAATATTTATTATTATGATGAAATGAATGATCAAATTATTATTTCAGATGATAATGATTATAATATGTTCCTTGAATCAAATAATAATATAATTACTTTCAAAGAGAAAATGTTTGATTCAAATTTTTCAAATACAATAACAACTAATACAATTATAACTAATACATTTAGTAAATTTGGAACTTCTAGCAAAGTCATTAATATATATACTGAATTAGACAATAAAAATAAAGAGATAAATGATTTACAAAATACATTAAATGAGAATAAAAATGAATTAGAAAAAGCAAAAAATAAAATTAATAAATTAAATGAAAGAAAACAACAACTAAAAAAAGATTTAGAAGAAAAAGATATTGAAATTAACAAATTACAAAAAAGAAAAGAAAAATTAAAAAATAAATTAGAAAACTTTAAAAAATCAGCTGAAAAACACAATATTAATGTTAATGAAGATTTCAATTTAACAGATGAACAATCAATAAAAATAGATCGTGTTTTAAACGATGACAAATATATAAAATCATTATCACTTGCAATTGAAAAAAAACCATTTAATAATAATAATTTTAATGAATATATACAAAAAGAAATAACAAATGCATGTGATAATATAGCTCAAAATTTATATAAAAAAAATGAAGAATTTTTAAAAGAACAAATAAACCAATTAATTTCAAAAGAAGATGAACGTATAAAATTATTTAAAAGTTTATTGAATGTTCATGAAAAAAAACCAACAAAAGAAATTATAAATAATGAAAATGATGAGATTATTCATATAGGATTTATTTGTGAATTTTGTAAAATAAGTCCAATAATTGGGATAAGATATAAATGTGAAAATTGTTCTAATTTTAATTTATGTGAAATATGTTATAAAAAACTTAATTCAACTAAAGAATATTCTCATATTGATAATCATAAATTTATTTCTAGAAATTATTCAACTGAGTTTAGGAAAAAATAATAATAATCAAATAAAAAAATAATATTATATATTTGATAAATTTTATATTTTTTTTAAAAATATTTATATATTTTTTTAATTTTTTAATTATTCATCATAAGTATCTTCAACAAAAATTTGTTTTTTAATCTTTTCTGCAAATTTTTGAGATATTTTATATACAGTTTTTTCATATGAAGTAAACCAACCTTTTAAAAAAGAATTATAAATATAATGTGCTCCATTATACCAAGGAAGAAAACAAATAGATAAAAACACTACTTTATAAAAAAGATACATATTAATTTTTTCTAAAGCATTTCTAAAAATAGTTTCAATATTTATAAATAGAAAAAAAACAATCCAATATTCTAACCATTTTTTCATTTCTTTTCTATTTTTTTTAATTAATTGTCTCACTGAACAATGCATTGGATAAATTACACCAATTAATAAAGTAAAAGCTTTTGAAAAATAATTAACTATAATAAAACATAAAATTGTTCCTAATAAATAAATTAAATATTTTGGTTGAATTCCAGTAATTTCATAAAATTTATATATTTCTTTTATTTGAAGTAACCATTCATTTAATGATAATGTTGAAGAATTATTTGATATATCTTCTATTATATCTTCTGGATTACTTTCATTTTCATCTTTTTCATATGTACTATCTATACTTCTATCTGTATCTGAACCTTTTAAAGATGGAATTACTGTTCCTATTATATTTGATACTAATTTAAATTTTTTCATTTTTTTAATTTTTTTTTATTTTCAAATATTTTATATTTATTTTTTTTTATTATGTTTTTTTTTAATATATAATTAATTATCTTTAATTTAATTTATGATTATTATTTTATTTAATTTTTTTTTTTTTTATTTCCATATGTTTTTATCTGGAGTTTGGTATCTGTTTTTTTTTTGAGATTGAGGACTTATGTTTCTATTTTTATTCTTATGATATATTACTGGTGAAGGTGATGCATAAATTAATTTAGGATTAAAGTTTTTATTAATATTTTGACTATTTACATGCTTAATTTTTTCAGTTGAATTTATATTTTCTTTTTTTATATTATTCGTATAATTAATTTGAGAACAAATCTTATTCATATCATATGCTAATTTAACTGCATGAATTGGATTATTTTCACTTGATAAAGATTTTCTTATATCTTCATTTGACATATCTTTTGTTCTTTCTAATAATTTTATTAAATCTCTTATTTTAAGTTCTAATATTGATTTTGGAATTGTATTTAACATAAAATGTTTTAATGTATCACATTTTACTTCATATAAATTACAACTTCTTTTTATACTTTCTTTATATGATTTTAAATTTGAATTTAATATTTGAATTATTTGAAACATAAATAATTTCTTTTCTGATAATTCTAATTCATTTTTTTCATTTTTATTATTATTTATATTATCATTAAATATATATTCTGATTTTAAATATGAATTTTTTAGATAATTATCCATTTCTTGTTTAGCTTTTGACATATTATTTTTAAATTTAAAATAATTTAAAAAAAAAATTATATATTACATATATAAAAAAATAATTTATATTTATTTATAATAAATAAAAATAATATAATATAATGAAAAAATTCATAAAAACAATATAATAAAATATTAATCATAAAAGTTAATGTCACAATCTACATTAATTCCAAAAAATGTTTCAAATGTGTTAGAAAGATTTGTTGATTTAATAGCAATGCAAACATCAAATTATTGTAAATAATTATTTATTTATAGTTAAAAAGACACTTGTGATTCATTTATTAAAATACTTCAAAACTCAACTTTAATAGGAACTGCATTATCAAATAAAGAAAAAACAAAAATAGCATTTCAAAAAGTAAATGAAGCATCATGTGATGCAAGAAATTTATATAGTTTTTTTAGAGTAATAAAAGATATTACAATAATGAAAAATATTCTTAATACTCAACCAAAAAATACTCTTATAAATTTAAATAATGGAATTTTAGTTTCTCATTGTTTAATGTTTGCTTTTGATAATATTCAATTATTTTTAAAATTAATAGATTTTAAAAAAGATAAAAGAGAAAATTTTATTAAATATTCTCAATTTTTTTGGACTGTTTGTGCTGGATTAACTATTTTTAAAAATACTAAAGATATGAAATTTATTAAAGATGAAGATCAAAATAAGAAACAATTAAAAAAAAAAGTTTTAATTACTAGTTCTTTAAGTAATGCTTTTGATTTATTAATTTGTTTAAATGGTTCTAATATTGCAAAAAATGTTTTTGGAAAAAATATTCCTCCTGAAATAAGAGGATTTGGTGGAGTTGTTGCTCCTTGTTTAGCTTTATATTCTAATTCTTTAAATAATAAAATATAAAAAATACTAATAGTAGTAAATAATAATTTTTTATTTAAATTTTTTTTTATTTTCTTTTTTTTTTTTTAAATATTTTTTTTTTAAATTCATTACCTGATTTAATATAAAAATAATTTATTCTGTAAAATTTAAGACAAAAAATTAAAATTTTAATAATTTATAAATAAAAGATGTTATCTAATAATGCGTATTTATGTAGGACTTTAAAAAAAGATAATTGCCAAAATTTAAGTGAAGAAAAGAGAAATATTGATAAAAATTTTGCAAATAATAATTTAACTTTAAAAAAAGAGACACATAAATATTGTTTAAACTGTTTAATAAAATGCTCCCGTTTCAAATTAAATTTAACAATTAATCAAAATAAAAAAAATATAGGATATCAATTTAACACAAATGATATTTATTTCTTTCAAAATATTTCAAGTAATAATTTATTAAAATTACTTGAACAAAAAGAAGAAAAAGGAATAAATTTAAACAAATATAATATTCAAAATATTAAAGATAATAATAATAATAATGAAAATATTCTTTCACAAACTTTATCTTTTCCTATTCAAAATAATCAAAAAGTAACAGATGAAATTTCAATTTGGGAAGATCTTTCATTTTCTTTAAATTCAAATGAAAATTCAAATATGTCTTGTTTATTAATTGAAATTGATTTAAATAATTGTAAAGAAGAAAATAAATATTTTAAAGAAGTTTCAAAATCTTTTCTTAAAACTGAAACAAATTGTATTTTAAATGGAATTGTTCATGAAAGAGAAATATTACAAAAAGATATTATATTTAATATTGATCCAAAAAAATTAACTAAATCAATTGAATTAAGGATTCAAAAATATAAAGATCAATATTTATCATTAAAAAAAGAAAAAAGAAGTTCATTTAAATATAGAAATTTATTTTTTACTAAGTTTTTAAATCATTCAAATCTTGCTTTTATGTTTAGTACAAATAATAAAGAAGATTTAATTGATTTAGAAAATTTACAAATTAATTATAGTTCAATCCCATTAAAAAAATTTATTTTAGTTAAATTATTTATTGCAATTAATATTCCTAATTCAATATCAAATAAAAATTTATTAAATGATGAAAAAGAAATAACAAATATTAGTAGTACTACTCAATCTTCAAAAATTCAACCTTTAAGTATTTATAGTGATGAAATTCAAAATTTTGATTATTCAAATTCATTTTATAATAATGATATTGATAATAATTTTTCTGTTAATAATAGTATGTTAAATCCAAATATAATAAATCCTTTTTATGGATATAATAGTATTTTAATGGCAAATGATTTTTATATGTTTAATAATATGGGATTTAATAATAATTTTTATGATAATTATGGCATGATTAATACATTTTCAAATTGTATTTTTATGAATAATAATTTAATTTTTAATGATCAAAATAAAAATAATAATATTAAAATAATAAAAAATATATTTAATGATAGTATAATATTGAATCCTATAATTATAGATAAAAAAGATGAAAATGTATTAAATATATTTAATTGTTTTAAAACAAAAAGAAAATCAGTTTCAAATTTTATTATATATAAAAAAATAATGAAAACTCTTTTTACAAATCTTCAAAAATCAATATCATCATTACCATTTGAAAAATTTCCAAATATTTTTCAAAAATTAAGTATTTTTGGTATAATAATACCAACAATAAATAAATATGGACAATTATTTCCAACATCATTCACACCAACATTATCATCATTAACTTTATATATAAAACATACAGAATTATATATATTAATTTATAATGAATTAAATATAAAATTTAGTAAAAAAAATTTATCAACAAATAGTTTTGAAAATAATAATGAAAATTTTTGGAGTCATAATGAATTTATTGAATTAAATGATAATATAAAACTATCTTTATTGAATGAATATGTTATATTAGAATTTAATGAAACTAAACCTCATTATAATAGAAATACATTAATTACTCAATTAAAAATTATTTCAAAATCTTTACCAAAAACTTTAAATAAAGTTATTATAGGTAATATAGATTATCAAAAAAGTTTTTATTCTATTTTATGGAGTCCTGTAAATACTTTTTTAAATCATACATCATTTCTTACTTACTATTATTTTACTTTGAATTTAATTGGTATTTTACCTATTAAATTAGAATTATTTAAATGGTTGACTAAAATTGGATTAGAAAAAAAAGATAATAATTTAAAACAAGAAAATGAATTAAGTGACAGTATGAATAAAGTAGAAACTTTTTTATGTAATTATTCATTGTTTAATTCGTATGATTATGAATTTTATTTAAAAAATAAAATTTATTCATCAAAAAAAATGTAAATTAATCAATTGATTTTAAGTTATTTTTTTTTTTTGATTCAAATTTTTGCTAACATTTATTGTAAATTTTTATTATAGATTTATTATAAATAAATAAAAAATATAAAATGATAACTTTTTTATTTTAAATTTAAATAAAATTAATGAAAAAAAAATGAAAATTACATAATATTGAATAAAGAATTATTGAAGATTATGTAATATTTTTGTTAAGATTAAAAAATGGGAAATTATGTACATATAATCAATATAGAGAAATAAAACATTTAATCCTAAAATGTAATGGTATTTTCATTTTATTAATTCTTTAATTTTATATCAAAAAAATAAAAAATTTCAATTTAAATTATATAGTATTGATTGTTTATTTTGATTTATATAAAGATGGTTTAATTAAAATTTGGAATTATTATTAAAAAGATATGTATAGAATATTATATATAATTATACTTTTTATTTTTTAAATGAATAAAAATATTTTTTTTATTGTAATAAAAAATATAATTAATGAAAAATTTAAATTTAAACTAAAAAATAAATGAATCAAGAAAATATAATTTCAGGACAAATAAATCAAATAAACTTTAATTATGAGATGAATAAAGAAGTATAATTAATATTTAAATAATTTAAAATAGAATATAAACGATAATAAAGAAAACTTTTACTCATTAAATATAAAAAATTCATTAAGAGAAACAGAGTCTGATTCAATGATAATAGACTCTCAAAATTATTATATTAAAAATTTTACCAAAGATAAGTCATCAAATATAGAAATGAAAGATACATCAACAAAAGCATCATTAAAAGATTTAAATTTAAATTTAGTCTACACAAATAAATCAATTTTAACAAATCAAATAGATTTTTTGACTTTAAATAACAATAATAAAATAAGTTCAATATTAAATATATATTTTGATAATGAAAAAGATTCAATTCAAAATGCAAAAGAATACTTAGATGAAATATATCTTAATTTATTAAAAGAAGAAAAAGAATTAAATAATATATATGGTTATATGGAAAAACAACCAGATATAAATGAACAAATGAGGGCAATATTAATTGATTGGTTAATTGAAGTTCACTTAAGATTTCATTTAAAATATCAAACATTATATATTACTGTAGGTATAATTGATATATATTTATCAAATAAAATAATTCAAAGATCAAAATTACAATTATTAGGAATTACTGCTTTATTAATTGCTTGTAAAACACAAGAAATTTATTATCCTCCTATTAAAGACTTTATTGATATTACTGATAAAGCTTATGAAAAAAATGAATTAATTAATATGGAATATTCAGTTTTAAGTGTTTTAAATTTTAATGTTTTATTTCCTACACCTTGTGAATTTTATGATATAATTTCTACTATTTATCATTTTAATTTACAACAATATTATTTAGGAAAATATTTTATGGAATGTGCTTTAATTGATTATAGAATGATAAAATATCATAGTTCAATTATAGCTTGTTCTTGTGGTTATTTAGTAATGAAATTTTTTGGTATTAAAAATTATAAAATGATGTATGATTTTAGAATGAGTAATGAATTATCTCCTCAAAAAATTATTAAACAATGTGGTAAAGAAATTTGTCTTTTAATTAGAGGATTAAAATCTACTGCTTTAAAGGCAACTAAAGAAAAGTATTCTTTAAAAGAATTTGAAAGAGTTTCTGAATTTTGTGATAATGAAAATTAAAATATTTTTTTTTTTTTTATTTTTTTTTCTTTTAATTTAATAAAAATAAATTTGTAATTAAAAAATCATTTTATATTTAATTAAAAAGATTTAAATTTATATATTATTTTATATTTTTATAATATTAAAAACTTTTTTAAACTTATTTTTTATGTTTAAAAAAAGAAAATATTTAA